>Ga0172379_10003924_pt1 | contig 22831 bp, 24 predicted proteins | sample GrowelOW334metaG_FD_119756 | JGI IMG/M metagenome (GOLD analysis project Ga0172379, IMG submission 119756) | Groundwater microbial communities from an aquifer near a municipal landfill in Southern Ontario, Canada - Groundwater well OW334 metaG | ecosystem: Environmental > Aquatic > Deep... | reverse complement strand
AGTCGCGTATCTATGGCGTTATGAATAAGATATTGTTTATTGTTTTTCAAAATACTGTTTTCCATGTGTTGTTTTGTCCACTTGGAACCGGCGACCACGTGCATATCGGTGTGGCGATATATTCTTTCCTTTTCTTTGAGTATGGCTTTTCTTCTATCCCACAGAAAAAGAAAAAATCTTCTCGGTCGTTCTCCCAAACACCTTCCGGTATCAGTACAGCCGGCGGTCATGGGCCACAGGTCTTGTATCGTCCAGATCACCGGTTTTTCTTTTGCCATTTTTTGCATAGTGGAAAGATCAAAAAAACCACTGTGAAGATTATGACAGTGAATAACATCCGCATTTTTATAGACGTCTGTTTTTAAAATATGATCGCTGTTGGTGAAATGAAGGTCGCTCCCTGTCAGATGCATCAGTTTGTGCTGTAAAAATCTCCATGGAATGACGTGCACATCGGGATCATTTGAGTACTTTATACCGACATACATAGGCGAAACATGCCCCATTTTCTGAAGTTCCTCGCGTAAATACCACGCGACCTTTGCCGCTCCGCCTTTATTGTCTATAGTGTTTATGTGAAGTATGTTCATCTGGTATCGTTTATCTTCGCAAGAGACAGTGAATAAATAACTTTATATTTTGAATTAAAGAGGACATGTTTCTGGTCCGGAAGAAGTGAGAATTGCGGTATATCTTCCACACAAGAAGGCCTTCTTTTACATTAAACCGGCAAATAAGATAGAATCTTTTCCAAAGGGTTTGGTGAAGCTCTTTATTTGAGAAAAAATGTGTTGAGTAATTTGCCTCCAGGATTTTTGTTAGCCACGCTTCTTCCTTTCTCAAAAAAGAGAGAATATCCTCACCTTTTTTTTGCCAAGGTGGATGATGAAGTCTTTTTTCTTCATAAGAGGGGGTAATGCCAAGATGATTTAATAATCTGAGCCTTGAATGATAAGCAATATCTTCCGTTTCGTTTTTAAAGACTCTGGAGGCGTTTGTTTTATGAAGACGATAGAAAAGCAATACTTTATCGATATTTGCCATCGGAAAACATGAAGCGCACCGTGTCCACAGATCATAGTCCTCTCCATGATTCAGAGATCCGTTATATCGCAATTTATAATTATCAAAAAGTTCTTTTTTCATCATGACGGTAGGATGAGCAAAAGAAACAGAAAAGAGAAGATTCGTTTTTATGCTTTCCGGAAGCGTTGGGTATTTATTTATATAGCTTTTTCCCTGTCCAATCGTTTTTATCCATGTTCCAACCATCCCGATATCCGGATTATTTTCAAGAAAATTAACTTGTTCATAAAACCGATTTGATAAACTGACATCATCGGCGTCCATTCTTGCCATATATTTCCCTCTTGCCTCATCCATTCCAAGGGAAAGTGCTTTTGGCATTGTTTCCTCGTTTGTACGATATATATGCCGTATTCGTGTATCTGAAAAAGAATTAATAATATTTTTACTTTCTTTATTCGTCGTCGCCGATATCAGGATGAGAAGTTCAAAATTAACATACGTTTGTTTTAAAATACTCTGTATTGCATCCCTCAAATACTGTTCCGAATTATGAACAGGGAGAATGACACTGACTAGTGGTTCTTGGGCGGTCTTCATGAAAGGTCTTGGTAAAGTATTTCAGAACCCGTATTACCAAAAGAAAAAGGAATGTGCCGCAGTTTATGGAGGGATTTTTTTAACTTTTCTTGATCTTTCTTTTTGCAGTAAAAAAGGAGACAACCACCACCTCCAGCCCCGAGAAGTTTTCCTCCAAGCGCTCCATTTTTTAGTCCAATATTGTAGTATTTGTCTATTTCAAGATTAGTAATTGAGGAGGCTACTGAACGCTTAAGCATCCAACCTTTATGAAGTAGCTTTCCAAATTGTTCCAGATCATCTCTTTCAAGGGAGTGCCTCATTTCATAGGTAATTTCAACCATTTTCTTTAGGCTTTCCACCGTTACCTTGGTTTTTTTGATATTATATTTTTGCTCCTTTAAGATATCGTTCGCTGATCTCTCAATGCCGGTATAAAAAAGTATGAGATTTTCATCCAATTCTTTCTTCTTTTTCGCAGATATTTTTATTGGTTCTACTGTTACCGTTCCGTCTTTTTCAAAACGGTAAAAATTCAGACCACCATAAGCTGCTGCATATTGGTCTTGTTTACCTATTGGATATTTAAGTCTTTTGATTTCTGTGGCACATGCATATTTTGCTAAATCTTCGGGCGATACTTTTTTATTAAGATAAGTGGCAATGGCATGGTACAAACTTACAGCAAAAGAACTGGATGATCCCAAGCCCGTTCGCGAAGGAAGGTCTCCCGAACTGGCGATCTCAAGTCCGTTTATTTTTAAGTGAGAAAGAGTGGCTCGCGCGATATGATTTTGTAAGTCTTGTGGATGCCGAACCTCCTCCGTTTGGTTGTATTTAAGGAGAATCTTGTTTTTTTCAAAGTATGGATGAACCGCAACGTGAATATATTTATCAATGGTGGTACTTATTACAGCACCCCCGTTCTTTTTGAAAAAATCAGGAAGGTCAGAGCCGCCCCCAGCAAAACTGATCCGAAATGGAGTCCGAACGATAATCATAGTACACTAATAGTAGCGTATTATGCCTTTTTTGCAAGAAGTGATACAATACCAAAATGTCCAATAAACAAACGATATTAGTCACTGGAGGGGCCGGTTTTATCGGTTCAAATACTGTTAAATTCTTGTGTGATAGCGGATTTTCAGTCCGTGTTATTGACGATCTTTCTTTTGGGTATAAAAAGTTTATTGATCCGCGAGCTCTATTTTTTGAAGCGTCCATTTCTGATGAAAAGATATTGGAAAAAGCCCTCACCGGTGTTGATGCGGTGATGCACTTTGCCGCTTCAAGTATCATTAAGTTTTCTTTAGATAACCCTCTTTCTTATGTTGAAAATAATATAGTAAACGGGGTGAAGCTTCTGGATGTTATGCGCCGGGTGGGGGTTAAAAAAATTATTTTTTCATCATCAGCCTCTGTTTACGGCGAACCGCAAAGCGTTCCAGTGAAAGAGGACCACTCAAAAAATCCTATGCAGCCATATGGTGCGAGTAAACTCGCTTTTGAGTCTATTCTCTCGTCCTATTACTATAGTTTTGGAATAGAAAGCACCTCTTTGCGTTTTTTTAATGCCTACGGGCCTCGGGATGAGCAACAGCCTTCCACAAGGGCTGTTCCGATGTGGATTAAAGGAATGCTTGCAGAAGAACCGATTAAAATATATTGGGGCGGTAGTCAAATAAGGGATTATGTTTTTGTGCGAGATATTGCGCAGGTCCATGTGGATGTGCTTCGTTTGAACGGATGCAATGTTTTTAATATTGGCTCTGGAACCGGTGTCGTTATGAAAGATCTATTAGAAGAGATCATGATGATAATAGGTAAAAAAAACGAGATTATTGACATGGGTGAACGACCAGGTGATCCGAAAAAATTAGTTGCCGACACCACGGCGATATATGAGGCCGTTGGTTGGAAACCATCCGTTACCTTACATGATGGGCTTGTGGAAACCATTAATTACTATAAAAACGTAAAGCAATGAAAGCGGTGATTCTGTGTGCTGGATTAGGAACTCGGTTACGCCCCCTCACTGACACGATTCCAAAGGTGATGGTTTCTATAGGGGGAAAACCTCTTCTTCAGCACCATATTGAATGGTTGGTAGGAAGCGGTATCCGTGATATCGGGGTCAACCTTTTTTATCTGCCAGATATCATTACCGATTTTCTTGGTGATGGATCTCGTTTTGGTGCTCGTATTCATTATTCGCGACAGGAAACATTGTCTGAAACAGCAACCGGCTTTAAAAAGTTTAAAGATTTTATCGGAGACGATACTTGTTTGGTCGTGTATGGTGACAATTTTTTCTCTCTTGATGTAGAAGATTTTTTAGCCTACCATCAAAAAAAGGGAGGAGCGGTTTCTATCGCCCTTAAGGAGTGGGAACACCCTGAAACAAAAGGCATTGTCGGACAGGATTATTCAGGAAGGATTTTATGGTTTAAGGAAAAGCCTCAAAAAGAAGAAATTACAACAAATATCGGTAATGCCGGCATCTATTTGGTTGAACCTGATATCTTTTCTCATATACCCGATGATAAGGATTATGACTTTGGTAAGGATATTTTCCCCGCGCTTTTAAAAGAAGATGTGAAAATGTATGGGTACTTTTTAAAGGAACACCATATTGATATTGGCACACCAGAAGCCTTAATTACCGCTCAAGAACAATATCATCGCATCTATAATCGCCACGCCGTCTTTTTTGATAGGGACGGAGTCTTAAATAAAAGTGCGTTGCCTCATGAATATATTACAAACTTTGATGAGTTTATATGGAATGATGGGGCAAAAGAACTGATCAAGAAATTAAAATCTTTAAAGTTTTTGATTTTTGTAATAAGTAATCAACAGGGGATCGCCAAAGGTAAAATGACAAAAAAGTTTGTTGATGATCTTCATAAAAGAATGAATGAAGAAGTAAAAGAATTAGGTTCGCAAATTGACGGATTTTATTATTGTCCGCACCACGCAGAAGATGAGTGTTCTTGTCGAAAACCGAAACCGGGGCTTTTCTTTAAAGCCGGCGGAATCCACAAGATTGATTTGAAAAAAAGTTTTATGATCGGGGACAATAAAAGCGATATAGAAGCTGCCCAAAAAGCCGGCTGTTGTGGGATTTTAATTACCACAAATGAGATTAATATCCCTTTTATTTTAGAGAAAATTGGGGCAACGACTTCTTTTCAGCAAGAAGATCAATAAAAACATTTTTTACTGTGTGGTTTAGTATAAGATGTATATCCTCGGAAACTTCCATGTCGTTAATATTCGCATTTACCGAATAAGTAGCAAGCCTTTTCAGCTTTCCGCCGTCGTATCCGGTTAATCCAACCGTTATGTTTCCTTGAGTGTTTGCGTATTCTATTGCCTTGACAACATTTTTGGAATTACCACTTCCTGATATAGCGATCACCAGATCTTCAGGACTAAGAAAGTTTTTCAACTGCTCCACAAAAATATCGTCATAACTTGTATCGTTAGCATAAGCTGTAATTGTTGCCATATTATCAGTGAGAGCTAAGACACGAAACTTTTTATTTTTTCCATAACTTACTCCTTTATTTAAATCACAAGCGAAGTGAGACGCTGTTGTTGCGCTACCCCCGTTTCCAAAGATAAAAATATTTTTATCTTTTTTGTATGTTTCAAACATCACGTAGGCAAGTTGATTGATTTCATCTCTATCAAGAGCCTGAATGCAGGAAGTGACTCGTTCTAAATAATTATTGATTTGTTGTTTTGCTTCCATATAAAATGGTGTTTTTTATTTTTTCTTAAACCAGAAACATCCACATCCATAGTTTTGTTTATCAGAGTCTTCTTTTGTTGCATTATATATTACCCCATGGGTTATCGCCGTATCGGGGATCAAGAAAAAGTCCTTAAGCTCAAAATCTTTACCAAAGTATTCAATTATTTGTGCATAGCTATATATTCTATGAGCATTAAACAAGAGTTTTGCTTTACCTATGGGTACAACAAATAAGATATCTCCCTTGGGCGCAGTCACTCTTTTTAATTCGTTTATCGCCTTTATATCTCCGTTTGGGTCGATTTTGTCGCCATATCTTCCTAATCCAACATGCTCCATGGTGTGCATACACGAAATGGATTTAATGCTTGCGTCCTTGAAGGGGAGAGCTACAAGATCCGCTTTCCCGCAAGTAAGATTATCAAGGTTGAGATGTGCTGGACGGTATTCGTAAAAACGTATTGGAATAAATGCCGAAACGATGGACGAAAAATGAAGAATAGAGGAAACGTCAACATGATACTCAGGCCTCGTCTTGGCAAGAACCCTCGCTGCCCATGCAGGATGATAAACATAATGCGCATCAAAACCGGTGTTATCTGTATTCTCATTAGAGATAAAAAATATATCTTTCCATAGGACGGGAAAGCGGTCTCCTTTTTCTTTGGAAAGTTTTTTGAATTCTTTAAAGGTTTTTTCTAGTTCAAAATAAGATCTTATTTTTGATGGTATTTTTTTTAATCCCTTAAAGCGTTTCATGTCGGTTATCCTTAGCATGTATTTGTATGTTATGTTTTTAAAAAATTATTTTTATCGTTTCTCTCCCATTTGTTTAAACAATATTTCTTCGGGGGCGTCTTTAAAGTTTTGTGAATTATATAGTTTTAGCCAATCGGTAAAACTAAACTCTTCGTTTACAAAATCTCCGTCGTATCTTGTCTTTCTATATTCTTTGTGTTTATCGTATTTAAACCAATAGAGGTCTATCGTTGACCGATCAGCGATACTGAAATAATCAACATACTGTTTCCATCCGTCAGCCATTGTCCACTGTATTTCTTCCCCCATTTTTTTTAGATAATTTGTGGCCAGAAAAACTTCGCATATCCGACAACGTATATATTCGCTTATATTTTTTGTATGGGGTGCGAATGAGGGGTCTTCCGCGGATCTCGGATCTAACTCAATGTTCCAGTAGTGATTCATATCCTCAAAAAAACCAAAGAGAGTCATATCGCTTATACTATACGGGCGATAAGTGAAGGTGTTTATATCTGTTGCAATAATTCTTCCTTTTGCTTTTTTAGTGCTTTCTATCGGGAATGCCTTGATGAGGTCTTTATAATAAGAGAGAGCTTTGATGTTGTATATTCTCTGGTCTGTTCTTGTTTTTAAAACATAAGTGACGTCATGTTTTTTTGCAAAAGATAACCCATTTTTAACAGAAACGATTTGATAGTTGATATGGCAGATTCCCGGATTTTCAGGTTTTTTATTGAGAAGTATTTCTATGTCCAAATTTTTGAAAATCTCAATTCCTTCATCCTCCCAAGTTGAAAGGACAATGAAAACTCCCGGAAATATTTTTTTATAGATTTTTACTGTCTCAAGAGTGAAGTTTCTTTCTCTTATGATAGGGCCTTGTATAATGATGGCAGTGTCGATGTGGTTGTCTTGGCTCTTTTTATCCACCTGGTTGGAAGATTCCGGACGCAGATGAAAAGTAAAGAAAAACTTTTTCTTTTTTTCAGCAAAATCCAGGACTTTTTCAATGTATTTTCGCATGAAAGTATCTTCACTATATCATAAAAAACGCCCTTATCGCAAGGTAATTATCGTTATTTTTTGACCATTTTTTTCAAAACATCCGGATAATCGGAGCACATGGCATCGGAGTGGAGGGTGGTAATTTCCATGAATCTTTTATGGAGAGTTTCCTTGTTTTGCGCATCGGGATGCGCTTCGCCTCCCAAAAGCCCCGGAGAAGTTCCGTGCAGTTCCGGGGTTACCAGCGCAATTTTTATCTTTGATTCTCGGAAAATATCAAAGACTTCTTTTGTATAAAGTTTTTTTGTTTTCCCGTTTTTATCGGAAAGATCCCATTCATCAAGCCAAACCCAGTCAAACAGATCTTTATTGGCAAGCACTTGTTCCACTGTAAAAAGCGTTCCTCCTGTCGCCATGTTGTATCTTTTAATGTCATACGGATGCGATACTGATGGGGCAAGATGAAGCGACGGATTTTTCTTTTTCAGATATTTCGCCGTTTTAAGTGTGACATCAAAAATAATATATTTCTCCGGATCAATCATTTCAAGTTCACGGAGGAGAAGATCAAGATTTTTCTCGTTCGCTTGAAAATTATATTTCAGATGTATCGCCGAAATCATGTTTTTGTCGCTTTTTGTTTGAATAGCGGAGATCAATTCTCGCAGTGTCATGAGTCGGCAGCCATTAAAATTGAATGCCAGTAATTCCTCTACGGTGATATCTTTGACGAATCGTTCGTCTTTTCCCTTGGAGATCCTTTTTAGGTTGGAATCGTGCAGAACAATGATTTTGCCGTTTGCGGTCATCTGCGGATCAAATTCAAGCCCGTATCCGCGCTCAAGCTGGTCCAAAAAAGCTTCCTTGGAGCTTTCAAAAAAATAATTCGGTCTTTCCGGATCAAGTCCGCGATGGGTGATTATTGATGTCATGCAGGATATTTGTCTCCTATAACAGATGGTGTTTTTATGACCGCATTTGCGCCGTCTTCCAAACATTCAAAATCCGCTGATTCTCCTGGGGCGAGTAAAACCGCATCTCCCGCTTCAAGCTTTTTACCGTTCATTAAAAAAACACCGGATACGATGACCGTAACTTCTTGTGCGATCTTATGAACATGCCGCGCTTCCTTATCTCCTTTTTTATACGAGCGTACCATAAATTCAAAATCTTTCGTCCCAAATATATTCGGTTCAAAATCGCCTATCAGCCATCCTTTGGTAAAATCTTTCAGTTTGTATTGCTTCATATTTTTACTTTTCCCTTGGCAAGTTTTTCCAGAAAGGCGTTCAAGTCTTCCGGTGTTCCGAGTCCGTGCATTTTGGTAATGGGAATATTCTGAATGTTGATTTTTTTATCCTTGAGAATAAGCTCGTTGTAGACGGGGCAAACATAGTATTCATTATTGCTTTTTATTCTTTTGCCAATCATTGCCTGCGCTCCTTCCACAAATTCGCTTCCTTTTTTGAAATAGTAGATGCCGACGGTTGCTTTGTTGGAGATAACTTTTTTCTCGGCAACTTCAATGACACAGCCTTTTTTATCAATGCGCGCATAACTCCATTTCGGGTGGCTTGCTTCAAAAGTCATAATGAGCCCATCTTTCCCCCCGGTTCGCGCGTTGGTTATAAAGGAGTTGAAATCATTTTGAATATACTGGTCGGCATTCGCGATAATGAGGTCGTTATCATTATTAATGTGTTGTATCGCCGTCAAAACCGTGCAGGCGGCGCCTTCCGTTACTCCGTCAATTTTTACGATCTCAAAATTATCCCGTGTGGCATTTTTAAGGATATTCCAAAGGTCGTACTTTTCAAAATGTTCTTTTTGGACGATAAAAATAAATTTGTGGGGAACTTTCGGGCGGAGATTATTGACCACCACTTCAATCATAGTTTTGCCGTTTATATCAATGATCGGTTTGGGGAAAGCATAACCCGCGTCTTGGAAGCGACTGCCTCGGCCGGCCATGGGAATGACGATGTTGAGTATTTTTTTCATACAAATAATTATATATCCAATATATCGTTAAAAAGCGACAAATGTACGTCATCTACTCCACGTACCTCAAAAACTTTTGCTCCGCTGGCTTTGGCTGCGGCTATGCCGTGCGGGGCGTCTTCTACAATGATACATTCCTGCGGTTTCAGTTTGAGATGTTTGAAGGCTTTCAGATATATTTCCGGATGCGGTTTGGGATACGTTACTTCGTCATTGCCGATAATGATGTCAAAAAAATCGAAGATTTGCGCGGACTGTAGCATAAGATGAAGCGTTTCTTTGAGGGAATTGGAACAGCAGGCGAGTTTGAATCCGTGATTTTTTAATTGCTTCAGCATTATGATCGTGGAATATCTCGGAGCGCAGTATTTGGGAATGATCTCCTTGGTATGCTGTTGTTTTATCGCATTAATGAACTCACGCAATCCGGAGGGTAGCCTCTCAAGTTCTTCCAGTTTTTCCAACTTTTTGCGTGTCGGCAGCCCGTTGAAATACGATTGATGTTCGTCTCGGGTAATTTTTGCGCCAAAAAGAGAAAGCGCTTTATCCAGCGATTCATAATGTCCTTCCGGCATATCCACAAGAACCCCATCCAAGTCAAAGAGAATTGCCTTTATGTGGTTTGATATTTCTTTTTTTATCGTTTTCATTTTTCTCTCAACAGAATGATGTTTACCAGAATACAGCCTCCGGGTTTATGTTTTCCAATATATCTTTTTTGATCTCTTCGTTATAAATACCCGCTTTCAAAATAACATTCACGGGGCCTTTTCCTTGAAGTATTTTTGGAGATTCTGTTATGTAGGATGTTCCATATAGTCTTTTTCCGTTTTTAAGAGTGCTATTATCCAGTATTCCAACGATTTTTTTCGTATTTAATCCGAAACCGATAAGGTACTGAGAAAATATGTGAGCCCCGAAGAGGTAGACGGGAAAAGAGGTTTCTTCAATTTTTTTGTTTATTTCATCGACAATGTTTTTATGATATTTTACGAATTCCGAGAATATCTTTTTATACTCACCATATTTGTTTTCCAACAGAAAGGGTTGTTTTTTCTCGGTAAACAAAACATCATAAAAGAAACTATGATCTTTGTATATTGTTTTATCTATGATTTTGAACCCATATTCCGCCAAAAGATAGTCAATATGGTAGTCGGTTAAAAACATGGTGTGTTCAAAATTAATAGCGTTGGTGAATTTGTTTTCTAACCATAATTTTAGATTGGGATAAGCGAAAATTAAGTGTCCGCCGGGTTTTAAAAACCACGCGATATTTTCTATAAACTCTTTCGGGTCATAGGCATGCTCCATTACCTGAGAAAATACAACTGCATTAAAATCATTTTTAACTTTAATGTTTTTGTCAAAAAAACCATTAACAACCGTGATCTTATTATTTCCTTGAAAAAGGGGATTAGGTTCAACCATCGTCCAGAGAATGGAGGTATCAATTTTTGTTACTTTTTGCGCAAGTACGCCGCTACCGCCACCGATTTCCAGTATCTTCGGCTGATTTTTGGAGACAATATACTTTGAAAAATCATTATAATATTGTTCCCATGTCGGACCAAATCCGTCTACATGCTGTGTTTGATAGAGAATATCCAAGGGAATAAGTTTTGTGAGCTGTATGACTCCCGTACTTGGATCTATCCCCCAATTCATATCGGCGACAAGATCATCTTTTGTTGGGGAATCAACGCAACCGAAAAAGACGGGGAAGTCTTTTAATATAGTAAGAGACTCCATATTTTGTTTTCCGCTTACAACACTTTTATCTCGTGTAATTAGGTCCTGTATCTTTCTCATGGTTTTTTATCTTTTTTGTAATATGAAATTTTTAGTTTGGTCGGTTTTTGAGTGTTCTTTAATTATCCATTTATTCCCAATCTCTTTTAGTAACCTGTCAACCGTGTTTTTATAACTGTCCATCGTTCCGTAATCATCAAAGAGCAAGTAACAGGTATCGGTAAGAATATCTCCTTTTTTTATAATCTCAAAAATCTCTTTTACAGAACTGGAAATATCGCAATCTATGTGAATGAAGCAAAACTTATTTTTGGTTATGTCTTTTATCCTCATTTTTATTTCCTCTTTTTGCGAATATAAAAATTGTTCTATAAAAACATTTCTTTTTGTTATTGGGTATAATTTATTACTGAATATAAAATTGTTCCGGCATTTTTTGAGTGAGGTATTTTTAAATCCTCCTTTCGGAAAAATCCCTTCTGAATTAGGAAGTCCGACAAAGCCATCTATTCCTACTATTTTTTTAAAAAATAAACCTTCTCTCTCCAGAAGATAAGCAATCCACAAAAGAGAAAATCCTTGCCATGTTCCGAATTCTATAATATCGCCCGGTAGTTTTTTGTCGCTTATCTCGGTGATGATCTTTTTATAATTAGTTAATCGTCCTATCTGATGTTCCAGTTCTCTGTCGCCGGAACTTTTTACTTTTTGGTAATATTCATCGTTCAGGTCTTCTTTCTCATACATAAGATCCATATCTGTTTTTATGAAGTGAACTAGGTTCCTAACCGCGGGGAACTTATATATGTAATTTTTAAATTTTTTCATCATATTTTATTTTTTCTTTTTTTTACCAGATAATTCTTTCAACATACTATTGTATTCAAAAAACTTTCCCAGAAGGTGGAGACATGCTTCCGCAACAGCACCTTCTCCGCTTTTTTCTTTTGTAACATAATCTGCGTGTTTTTTCGCAAAATGAAACGCGTTCGCAGGGGCGATTCCGTAACACACATGCCCGAATATATAGGCATCAAAGATTCCGTCTCCGACATAGGCAGTTTTGTCCATCTCAAAATGTTCTTTCATCCACGCAAGTCTATCTCCCTCGGGGACAAGATGAAGATCTAACCCCATGTCGTCGCTTATTCTTTTTTTGGTCACTTCGTAACCTCTTTTGTCTGCGGTAATGGCATGTATGGAAACGTGAGGTTTTATAAGCTTTATTCCATCATTATCGTGGGCGCCGAATACCTTTGCAAATTTACCTTCCGCGGTATATAAAAATTGCCCGGTAGTAAAAACTCCGTCAACATCAAAAACGAGATGTTTTATCGTCGGACGTTTTTTGATGATTTTTTTTACTGTTTTTTTAGTACTTGCCATAAATTATATTTTCCAAAATAAAAGAGGAATACGTTGAAAGGGTAATGATGCAATGGGGACATATTAAGCCAGATGATACTTGAAAGCATTCTTATTTTTTTTACATCAAACCCGTTTTTATCAGCAAAAAGGAAGAGTTCTTTTTGACAATCAACGAGAGCTTGTCGACGTAAAATATCACACTCCACTTTTTTACCATCTGTTTTTATGGTGAATTGGTTAGCGCTTATTATATCATGATTAACCGTGAGATTATGATTTAATTTTGCCAGATCATAATATCTATCCCCAGATTCAATGAGCCCTCCAAAATCTTGTCGCCAATCTACTAAACAGTAGGAACTTTTTGTTTTGATAATATTTTCTAAAATAAAATCTCCATGCATTTTATATTGTTCGGTGTTTGAAAGCCATTTGAAATCTACTTTAGAAAGAAGATCTTTAATTGAAGGGATCTTTTCCCCGTTAATAATATCTTCCTTATCTTTTATGTTATTTTCCAATAAGAACTTTTCTATTCTTTTCAATGTTTTATCTTGATAGAAATCACGGCAAACTTCCTTAAATCTTTTATCATCTACGGTTTTGTTTTTAACCCAAAGATTCTTTTTTGCCCACTCTAAGAAACTCGCAAAGTCTTTTGGGGTAGCTACTCGTGAGTACAGATCACCCTTGGTAAAATGATATCGGTAAAAGTTGTCGCGAACCCCTTCTATTTTTGGAACGAGATGGTTTAGGACTTTTGCTCGTTCAACTCTCTTTTTAATAATGTCTTTGTTGTAAAAGAATTTAATAACAAAATTATCAAATAAGAAAATAGATTCATCTATTTTATCAAGGTTATCAAAGTGATCCTCTACTGTGTTTCTCGCGTGATGCAGGGCGGCAATATTGCCTATATCCAACCAGTTCGCAAATTCAACGAGTTTAAACCCCACGCCTTCATCAATCATTTTTTCCAGAGCCTGACAATCGTTCAGAGTTGTATCATTGGGGTTTCTTTTATAGAGGAGTTCAAGTGTTTTCCAATATTTTTCATGCTCATATACACCAACGAGACCTATGTGAATATAGTCAAAATCAATCGCTCCTTTATCGCTGAATAAGGGAATGTTTTTATTTGCTATTTTCCATGACGCATAATGGGTTGTATCTCCTTCTTTGTATCCTGCTATCCAATTCTTATTTGGCACGGGGATGGTATCGGTCGTGAGAGTGTCGCATGCATGATAAATAAAGGGGCACTTCAGATTTTTTTTTGCCTGAAGCATTGAGTATCCAAGACTTGTTCCCGGACCTTCGTAAGCGTCAACCTTAACAAACTCAAATTTCCTTTCGGGGTAAGCAAGTTCTAAAAAGTCTTTTACTTGTTCACCGAAATACCCCAAGGTAACAACAAAGGGAATCTCTTTCGGATAGGATTCTACTATGTAAGAAATAGCCGGTTTCTTTCCGATCCTAACAAGTGATTTGTTTGTATATTTTGTGAGATCGCCGAGACGGCTTCCGACACCTGATGTCGTGAGAAGGACTTTGTATTTCATAGTATTCAGTGCATAGATGCCAATTTAAGATCAATATCTTTCCGAACTTCCTTTAGTTTTTTTCCTACCGCGATATCAGGTTTGAAAATTATAGAAGTTCCACAGACTAAAAGATTTGCGCCTCTGGTAATCATTTGTGGCGCACTTTCCGGTGTTACTCCGCCATCTATTTCTATGATCATGTCAGGGTAATTAACAAGCTTTTCTTTTAGTTCGGAGATTTTATCCAGCGCACGCGGAATAAGTTTATGCCCGACGATTCCTGGATTGATAGCCATAAGCATAACGAGACTTATATCGTCAAGGACATAATCAAGAATGTTAAGAGGTGTTCCCGGATTGAGGGCTACGCCGGCCTTTACTCCGGCATCGCGGATAAGTTTAACGGTACGATGAAGGTGTTTCGTTGATTCTGCGTGTACTACGATAATATCAGCTCCGGCCTTTGCCATATCTTGAATAAAGAAATCAGGATTATCAATCATCATGTGAACATCGATCGGTATTTTGGTGATGGATTTTACTGCGCGTAATATTTCAGGATGGAGACCTAGTCGTGGAACAAAACTTCCGTCCATAACGTCAAAATGAATATAATCAATCCCCCCTTTTTCCAGTGAGCGAATCTCTGACTCTAAGTTCAACGTGTTTCCACAGATCAAGGAAGCTGCGAGTTGATATTTTTTAGTATAAGTTTTCATAAAATAAAGTAAGATTATTCAAGGTTTGAGTGGCGAGCCCACATTGTGTCGTGAGTCTCGTGCATTTTTTCCATAAGAAGTAAAACAACTGTGTCAAAAAATATACCCAAACATTGTTCATTAAGAGTCGTCATGGGTTGTATAGAAACGAAACCGTCGATTTTTTTGGTTTTAGAAGGTGCTTGGACTTCTACGATTGTATCAGCCAGTTTACCGATACGCGAGTTCTTGTTTCCGGTAACTAACATTATTTTTGAGCCATTTTTTTTCGCGATGGTTACCAGATCAAAAATTGTTTGAGTTTCTCCCGATCCTGAACATACGAGTAAAAGGTCGCCCTTACCTATAGAATGAACCGTTGAATCTCCCACAGTATAGGCTTTCAATCCAAGATGTCCCAGTCTCATCGCGAAGGCTCTGACCGCCATTCCGACCCTTCCCGCACCGACGGCGACAATAGTCTTTGCTTTCAGTATCTCTTTTATCATAAGCGCGATATCTTTCTCATCTGCTTTTGACAAAACTTGGTCTATTTCAAGTAATATATCTTTTACTGATGGTCTAAACATTTTGTTTTTCATGTTCTTGCTGTTATTTTTATAATTTTTCAGGATGCGTATTCCATTTATTTGAATACAGACCTCTTTTAATAAGGCAACAATTGGGTATGGTATTATCGTCGTCAATACAGGCAAAGAGCTCTTGTTTTGGCATCGCAAAAACAAGGGGGAGATAGTCGGTGCGATGAGCTTCTTTTTCAAGATTATGGGGATATTCTTTTCCGAATTTTCTCATCGGAAGCTTCCCCTTAAAAAGATACATATTAACATGATTATAGAATCCGTTACAATTTTTTCCGGATAAACTTAAAAAATTAAAGAATGCAACAAGACATGTTCGCAAAAAATAAGAGGTTGCGTTGGTATCTTCCTTAAGGAGTTTTAGAAGTAATCCTTTTTTATATATGCCGGCCGTACTTAAGAGATAAGGGGAGATATGCGGAGTTTTTAATTCGCTGACTTTTTTCCAATTTTCAGGAGTGACATAAACTACCTCAATATAAGTAAGAGGTCTCCATGGCAGGACTTCAAAGTATTTTTTTTGAAGTTGAAACCATGTATACTTCATGTAATCCACCTGGTTGTCTGCCATTTCCTTTATAATATCGGAAAATGTTTCTTGTGGGGCCAGGTTTATATGGTCTTCATTCCAGAGAAGCACGTAGTTATACTTTGCTTTTTCCATCAGTATCTGCGCATGTTTTGACCAACCTTCGTTATCATTTAATAATTCAAAAGCAATAAGTTTGTTTTTCAATCTGGATTTCAAAAAAGCCATGGCTTCTTCGCGATATTTTCCTCGTATATTAATAACCCAATTATCGCTTGTTTGCTCAAAAGACGCGAAAGAATCCTTCATGTGTTGAAGCTTGTTTTCGCTGTTTATGAGTAAATTGCCAAGAATAGTGAGCATGTTTTTGATTATGAAATATCGGTAGCTTTTTTTATTTGTAGATTCTTGATTATGTTTTCACAAAATGAATTTTCGAGAAAAAGTTTGTATTTATCGGAATTAAGATACCTTTGTCCCATAGACAGTATTTCATAATACTCCTCTTCTTTGATTTTTTTCAAGTAATCCGCTAATTCAATGTTATTACTGAATTGTCTTCGGTCAATAAAAGCTTTTGGGTCAACATATTTGTCTATATTGTTTGCTCCCCAATAGATAGGAATTGTTTTTGCGGTAAAGCAATCAAATATCTTTTCTGTAATATATCCATCCGTTTTGGATAGATTCTCATAACAGAGAGCGAATTTATATTTTGAGATCGTTTCAATTTTTTTCTGGGCGATCCCACGATATGTTTTGTACTCTTTTACTATCCACGGAAACATCTTTTGTAACCGAGTAACCGGTTTTCCCCAGTTTGCTCCGTAGAGATCAAAATCATCAGGATAATTTGAGTCAAAGTAGGAGATTGTTTTTCGTCTTTCTTTGTATAATTCATTTTTGTGATCGGAATATCGGTTATTGGACATGTTCACCAACATTTTTTTTTCAGAGAAGGTAAAAGAGCGGGACGGTGGACTATGAATAGGTGTCGGCAAATAAAACTTCAAAAACTTTTTATTATCAACCAGATCGTCTCTCCATGTAAACAAGCGATCAAACTTATTCCATGTTTCTATTTTGTAGTTATGAGGATTTACCGCTTGTCCTTCCCAGAGGAATAAAACAAGTCGATCTCTCATCCCTTTTTCTATTGCTTCTTGGTAGAGCGGGCGAATAGGCCATGCTCGGGGGGTTTTTATTCCAAAGAGACTTTTTATGTTTGATTTAATGCCTCCTCGGTTGATATCTAATCCTTTCACACCAATGGAATCGATAAAAAATATCCATTCACAGTCGTCAAGGGAATTATTATCGGCGGTGATTAAATCATATCCCAAATTAAGAAGACGACGCTTCAGTTCAATCCACATGTTGTTTTGGTCATTCATACCAGAAGCAAACCATTGATTGTTTTCAAAAATCTGGCTGGGAACCTGAAGAAGAATTTTTTTCATGTTAATAATTTGGTGGGTGAAATTAAAACTTACTAATTTCTTTTTGCCATGCGATGGTGTTTGCAAGACCCGAATCGATATCTCGGTAATCTTTTTTTGTTTTTTTGAACTCGGTAGCCACATTACTCATATCTAGGCAAACATTTTCCGGCGCTCCAAAAAGTTTTTTGCCATCCTTTGGAAGAATAACCTTAACATTCATTATTTTCCCTATTTTTTTTGCAAGACTCGCAATAGTTACTTTTGAAAAACCTCCGACATTGTATATCGGTTTTTTGCCGAAAAGCAGCACGTCCCATATTATTTCCACGACATCGGCGATATAACAATATGTTCTTAATGCTTCACCTCTATCCATCATTTCAATTTCCCCCGATAATCCTTTTTCTATAAATGAATTTAATGCCCTTGTGTCCCCGGCACGTGTTCCCGGTCCATACGCCAAAGAAACTCGCACTGATTTTGCATTTATTCCTTTTTTATAATTTGCATAGCAAATAGCTTCTCCGCATCGTTTGCCTTCAATATAACAAGCTCTTGGGTGAGTTGTGCTGGTGGTCCCAATCCGGTCTTCTTTATACGGAGGATTCGGTAGACCGCTATATATCTCGCTACTGCTTATAAATAAAAATTTACCTTTCGTCTTTAATTTTTTAAGAATGGAAATGGTCGCAACCGTATTTACAGCAATAGTTTTGACTTCATCTTCCATAAACTTTCCTGGTTGAGCATATCCCGCGGAGTGGATAATGTAATCGGATTCAGGAAGGGTGTTTATAAAGTTTTCATCAACGACATCGCCGGTTTTTATAATAAGGCTTTTGAAGGAAAGTATCTCGGTCAGATACTTTGGGATATCGTGGTGAAAAATCGCGACAACGTTCGGTGGGTTTTGTTTTCCTTCTTTGTTGCAGAATTCACGAAGAGACATCAACAAGTTTATACCGATAAGACCAGACGCGCCGGTAATAATAATATTTTTTCCAAGGAGTTCTCTAAAATCAACCTTTTTATTTATTAAGATAGCATCTGTTTCCAGGATTTTTTGCAATTTATTCATGAATCAGTTTTTTTACTCTCTTAAAAATTTCTTTTTTCGTAAATCCGAGTCGTTCGTCGTGTTCCTCCGCTGTACCATAACTATTCAAAAATTCTTTTGGAACCCCAAGAAATTCAATTTTAAGGGGATCTTTTGATGCAGAAATAATATCTTCAGTAATCGCTCCGCTGTAATATGGTTCACATATCATAACCTTGCCACCCACAATGTTTTTACGAACAGTCTCTGTGTCAAAAGGTCGAACCGTGGTAAGGTAAATGACCGTTACATCAAGATCTTTCGTTGCTTCTATGACAACATCAAGAAGTGGACCAATCGCAATAACAGTGGCTTTCTCTCCTTTTTTGATAATGTTAGCTTTGCCAAATTTTATCGGGATCTTGTTTTTGTTTCCTTTTTCACTCAGTCTGAAATATGTCAATTTCCCGTTTGCATATGATTCCTTAAATAAAGTATCAAAATCTTCAGGAGTACCGGGAACGACTATCTGTATATCCGGGATATTCATAAGAATGGGGATATCAGCAGGGCAATGGTGTGTGCAGCCGAGACCCGCGTAATCGTAAGATGCCCCCACACTCACAAGATTTCCACCGAGTTTTTGATACCCAAAATCATCTTTGATCTGTTCAAAACATCTTTCTGTAAGAAATGGGGCAATGGTATGAACAACGGGAATGAGACCCGTCATGTTTAATCCCGAAGCCATACTGATAGTGGATTGTTCTAAAATCCCGATATTATAAACACGTTCAGGATGCTCCTTGAAGGCATTTTTGAATCCAAAAACACCAATATCTCCAAGAAGAAGAACTAAACGCTCGTCTTTTTTCAGTATTTCTTCAATGGTTTTAATAAATTGCTTTCTCATTTTTTTTTACAGCGAGGACACTTCTTTTAGTAACAATTCAAATTCCTCTTTGCTTGGTGATTTATGATGCCATGCCGGATTATTTTCCAATGATCTTATTCCAAAGCCTTTTATAGTATTTGCTATCACCGCAAGGGGTACACCAGAGTGTTTTGTTTTCAGTGTTTTTTCAATTTCTTTTTGGTTGTGGCCGTCAATCGTAATGCACATCCAACCGAATGAACGAAACTTATTTTCAAGATCCTTAAGATCAAGGGCTCTGTCGGTGGAATGGTTGTGGTCAACAATACAACAAAGGTTATCTAATTTGTGATGAGATGCAAGCAATGCTGATTCCCAAACCGTTCCCTCATTACTTTCTCCATCCCCAACGATAACAAATACCCTTTGTTTTTTCTTTTGTATTTTTAGTCCCATGGCAATGCCCACAGCAATAGGAAAACCATGACCAAGAGACCCTGTTGACGCCTCTACTCCGGGAACTTTGTTCCTATTTGGATGTCCGCCGAGAAAGCTATTGTAATGACAAAAGTTTTTCAATTCCTCTTTGGTAAAGAACCCTTTTTCAGCGAGTACTACATATAACCCTAAGGCGGCATGCCCCTTGCTCAAAACAAAAAAATCACGATCTGGATCCGTGGGTTTTTTTGGGTTCACGTTAAGTATCTTAGAATACAGAACCCAGAGGAGGTCAAGAATAGAGAGGGAACTCGGAATATGTCCTTCTTTGGATTCAAAGGCTTTTTCCAGTATTTCTTTTCGAAGTTTTTTCATGGAATGAGTTCTGTATCTTACTGTTCATTTTTTGAGATATCCCATTTGGCATCACTTAACACTACCGCATATCGTGGAGCTGATCGTCCGTAAGGGGCCATCGGAGATCCATTTTCAAGGATGCTAATCATTGTGACATCATCATAATTATCAATATTTCTAACCGCTCTTTCGTGTGCGCTTATACTAAGAGAATAGTTATCCGGCAAAAGAAAGTTTTTTCTAATTGTTGCAGTCGCTGTATAGCTTCCTTTTTTGAAGGGGTAGGTCTTTTGATCGAAAGAGTCAGAAAGATTGGTAAAGGTCAGGGCGATCCCCCTTGAGTTTCTGATGAAGATACTTATTTCGGCTCGGTCTACATCGCGATTGACATTAAAATCAAGATTAATATGAAAATCCTCATCAACCATTAAGGAGTTTGATACTTTTCCTTTAGTGTTTGTTATGGTGATTTTTGTGAAGGCAATATCTTTGTTGTTATCCGGTGTGATAGTGAGATCTTTTTGTCCTTCTCTTTTTAGATAATAACGGATAACTTCAGAAGTTTTCCCAATTTTTGCTACCTCCCCTTTTCTAAGGAGAACTGTTTTTGTACAGAGTTTTTCTATGGCATCTAAATTATGGCTGACAAAAAGTATCGTGCGTCCTTCTTGCTTTGTTACTTCGTCCATTTTTCCAAGACACTTTCTTTGGAACTCAGCATCTCCTACCGCGAGAACTTCGTCAACAATGAGGATATCCGGTTCCATGTGTGCAGCGACGGAAAATGCAAGGCGGACATACATTCCACTGGAATAATATTTTACCGGCGTATCTAAAAATTGTTGGATTCCCGCAAATTCCACAATGCGGTCAAATTTGTTTGCAACCTCCTTTCGTCCCATCCCCAAGATCGCGCCATTCAAAAAAATGTTTTCTCTTCCTGTGAGTTCCGGATGAAATCCTGTTCCTACCTCAAGAAGACTCCCCACTTTTCCATGTATTCTTATTTCTCCTGTTGTCGGCGGGGTAATCTGAGAAATTATTTTAAGCAAGGTTGATTTTCCTGCGCCGTTCGCTCCGATAATTCCTATAATTTCACCCTTTTGTATCTCAAGGTCAACATGTTTGAGTGCCCAGAACTCTTCTTTTACTTCAAGCCCGACTGCTTGCTTTGCTTTTTTCTTAAGGAAAGCAAAAGGCGAGCAAATAACATTCATTATTGTATCACGCAAGGTAATATATCCGCCACGCTGGTGCGTTATATTATATTTTTTCCCGATATTTTTTATTGTAATGATGGGTTCTTGTTCCATAAAAGTTTTATTTTAGAGAATATCGGCAAAATATCTCTCTGTTTTTTTAAACACAATAACGCCGATAGCGAGCAGAACGAGTGTTGCGATAAAAGATATGGCTACCAACAACCAGTTTATTGGTGCAGTACTGAGAAGAGCCGCGCGAGCATTTTGGATCACTCCCGTCATCGGGTTAAGTGCCAATATCCAGGAATAATTTCCTGCGATACTTGCAGGATAGATGACAGGAGTGAGGAACATTAACATTTGAAGGAAATAAGGAAGAATATAACGGACGTCTCTGTATTTTACATTTATGGCGGCAAGAACAAGTCCGAGCCCGACAGCGGTCATAAAACAAATAAGAAGGAGAAGTGGCATGAGAATTACTCCGATAAGACTCGGATGAAAACCGTAATAGAACATCATTCCAATAAGAATGACAGCGGCTACTCCGAAGTCAACAAGTTTTGTCATAACCGAAGAGATCGGAAGTATAAGACGGGGAAAATACACTTTTGTAACAATGGATTGATTGGACACTAAACAAAAACTTGTATCAGAAAGGGCGCTTGAAAAAAATTGCCAAAAAAGAAGTCCTGTATAAACAAAGATTGGATAGGGAACGCCGTCAGAAGGCATTTTTGCGAGCGTTCCGAAGAAAATAGTGAACACTACCATTGTCATGAACGGTTGAAAGATCGCCCACGCTGCGCCAATTGCGGTTTGTTTGTATCGTATTTTTAAATCTCTCCACGTGAAAAAGTAGAGAAGTTCTTTATATACCCAAATCTCACGAAGATCATTCCAACTGAATATCTTTTTTGGCTTTATTATTGTTATTTGCATGATATGTATCTTACGCTATTTTGGTGATTTTTTCCATAAGGCAAGAGGTCTATTCTACTTAGAACTATGGAAAGATAAAAAAGTTACGAATCTTTTAGTTGTTTTTATACCATGCATAGGTCGTTTTCAATCCTTTTTCCAGGGGTACTTTATAACTCCACCCCAGATTATTTATTTTTTTTACATTTAGCCATTTTCTTGGTGTGCCATCCGGCTTTGTTTTATCCCAAACGATTTTACCTTTGAAATCAACCACTTTTTTTACCAGTTCCGCAAGCTCTTTGATGGATACGTCTTTCCCCGTGCCGATATTTACTATTTCTGAATGGTCATATTTGTTCATTAAGAAAATACAGGCATCAGCGAGATCGTCCACGTATAAAAACTCCCTTTTTACTTTTCCGCTACCCCAAAGGACTACTTCCTTCGCGCCGCTTTTTTTTGCGTCATCAAACTTTCTGATCATTGCGGGAAGAACGTGAGATGTCTGCAGATCAAAATTATCGTTTTGTCCATATAGATTCGTAGGCATCACGGAAATAAAATTCGTACCATACTGTTTATTGTATGATTGGCATTCTATGATTCCGGCGATCTTTGAAATGGCATAGGCGATATTTGACGGCTCAAGCGGTCCGGACAAAAGATATTCTTCTTTTATCGGTTGCGGGCATTCTCTCGGATAAATACAGGAACTTCCGAGGAAAAGAAGTTTTTTTACTTTTGAAAGATGCGCATTATGAATGATGTTGTTTTGTATCTGAAGATTGGAATAGGCGAAATCGGCAGGGTAAGTTTGATTGGCGATAATTCCTCCCACTTTTGCGGCGGCAAGAAAAACATACTCCGGTTTTTCTTGTTCAAAGAATTTGGCGACCGCTTTCTGGTCAAGGAGATCAAGCTCTTTTCGCGTT
>Ga0172379_10003923_pt1 | contig 22839 bp, 28 predicted proteins | sample GrowelOW334metaG_FD_119756 | JGI IMG/M metagenome (GOLD analysis project Ga0172379, IMG submission 119756) | Groundwater microbial communities from an aquifer near a municipal landfill in Southern Ontario, Canada - Groundwater well OW334 metaG | ecosystem: Environmental > Aquatic > Deep... | reverse complement strand
CCCTACTGTCGCTAATTGAAAAAGTCTCGTCATCCTGAGTGAAGCGAAGGATCTCGTTATTTAACACTCTTATTTCGAATTTAAAAGTATGAAGCGAATTGAATGTATCATAACCGGTCGCGTGCAGATGGTAATGTATCGCGATTTTGCGCAAAGGAAAGCGAAACGACTCGGTCTTTCGGGTACTGTTAAAAATATGCCGGATGGTTCTGTGACCCTGATCGCCGAAGGGGAAGAGTCGATACTCCTCAAATACATTGAGTTGCTCAAAACGGGTCCGGTGCTTTCTCGGGTAAATGATGTTGCGGTTTCATGGAAAGAATCAACCGGGGAATTTGACAATAAGTTTAAAATTTTGTTTTAATGGTGTTTATGGAATCTCAACAGAAAATCCCCTCATGTGTCGGGCTCGTTATGGACGGCAACCGAAGATGGGCAAAAGAAAAAGGTCTTCGCGCCGCCGAAGGTCATTTTCGCGGGTACTTGAAACTCAAAGAAGTTCTTTCTTGGACGCGCGAGATAGGGATCAAACATCTCGTGGTGTACGCGTTTTCAACGGAAAATTGGCAGCGGTCCGAAGAAGAAGTTTTGGCGCTTATGGATCTCTTTCGGCTGATGATCATAAAAGAAGGCGATGATTTTATCCATGACAATGGTCGCATAAAATTCGTCGGGCAAAGAGAAAAGTTTCCTGAAGATTTACAGAAGGGAATGAATGATCTCGAAAAAAGAAGTGCGAAGGGTGAGTTTACTCTCTATGTGTGTCTTTCCTACGGCGGACGGGCGGAAATTTTGGAAGCAGTTTCAAAGATGTGCGCAAAAAAAGTCCCGGCAAAAATCACCGAGGTGGAGTTTCAAAAATATCTTTGGACGAACGATATGCCCGATCCCGATCTTGTGATTCGCACCGGCGGCGAAAAACGGCTCTCGAATTTTCTGCCGTGGCAAACCGTGTACAGCGAGCTCTTTTTCCCCGAGACCTATTTTCCCGCGCTGACAAAAAAAGAATTTCTTTCCATTATGAAAGAGTACGGAAAAAGAGAAATACGAAGAGGGAAGTAGTTGACAGGATTTATAAAATATGCTATCATGTACACATGAACAGAGAATCAATAAATATTAATACGGAAGCGAAAGTCATGCAGGAAAAAGCACTGCTTGTTTTTGATTTGATTTCTCGTACGCTTTACAGTTCTCTTATACCCAAAAAACAACAAAAGGATGGCTAAAACCACCCTTTTTTGTTAGTCTTGAATCAAATGGGTAAAGAAAGCGACGAAATTCAGATTTTATACGAAGACGATGATATACTGGCGGTCTCTAAACCGAGCGGTCTTATTGTTCATGGCGACGGACGGACAATAGAGCCGTCCCTTTCCGATTGGTTGATCAAACGATATCCCGACATCAAGAAAGTGGGTGAGCCGTGGCGAGCAACGAATGGCGAGATCATATGGCGCCCGGGAATTGTTCACCGACTCGATCGCGACACTTCCGGTGCTATTATTATCGCTAAAACCCCCGAAGCCTTCGATTTTTTAAAAAAACAATTTCAGGAACGACGAGTGAAGAAGACTTATCGAGCTTTTGTGTATGGCGTTGTTAAAAAGGACAAAGAGGTAATTGAAAAACCGATTGGCCGTTCGAAAAGCGATTTTCGCAAATGGTCCGCGGAATACGGCTCGCGTGGTGATCGAAGGGACGCGATAACCGCCTATAAAGTTTTACAAAGAGGGAAGGATGCCACATATATTGAAGCCTACCCCGAAACCGGCCGCACACACCAGATCCGTGTTCATATGAAAGCCGTCGGACATCCGATCGTGCACGATACACTCTATGCCCCCAAAGGAAAAAACATTCTCGGATTCGAAAGGCTCGCTCTCCATTCTTTTTCAATAGACGTAGTAACCCCCGCCCAAAAAGTCTTACACATAGAGGCACCATTGCCTGAAGATTTCACAAAAGGAGAGAAAATGCTCAGGCATATTGCGTAAAATGCAAGTTTATGCTACATTAGTGGCACTGTAAATATATATTAAAAACATGGCTCAGATTGCAAAAAATTTCACATCGGTCAAGGTTTCCGAAAGGAAGAAGCTTGATATGCGCGCGGGTGATACCGTTCGTGTTTTCGTGAAGATCAAAGAGATGGGTAAAGACAAAAAAGCCCGCACACGCCTTCAGGCTTTTGAAGGATTGGTACTGGCACGCAAGCACGGCACTGAGCCGGGCGCGACGTTTACCGTCAGAAAAGTTTCAAAAAGCGTCGGCGTCGAAAGGATTTTCCCTTTGTACTCACCTATTATCGACAAGATCGAGATCGTCCGCCGCACAAAGACCCGACGATCCAAACTCTATTATATCCGAGAGAAAGTCGCTCGCGAAGTCCGCAGAAAAATGCGCAACGAGCGTATGGCCGGAGCGGTCGTTCCCGACGAAGAAGAGATCGAAGTCCTGGATGTCGAAGAACGCGAAGCTCTCGATGATGCCAAAGCCGAAGAAGAAGGAAAAGTTGAGGAAGCAAAGGCTGAAGCGGAAGAGAAAGCATAAATTAAATTTCAAAAACACCCGCCCTCTGGCGGGTGTTTTGCTTGACAAATATACAAAAAAGTGTATAATGTGGTGAGTTTAAACTGAAATAAAAACAAAACAAAAGGATTGATGTCATGGGTAATAAGAAGATCGTTGTATCGAAAGGCAAAGAAGAAGGGCTTCTTCTTGCAAAGTTGTTTGACGAAGATGGAGTTTGCACAAGTGCTTCCACTTGGGGAAAACCCTCAACTCCGCAAAGGCTCGTTTATGAATTGTTTACGGAATTTCCGCGGAATTTTGACACAGAAGTTATTTTTGCTTACAAATGGCTCAGCCTAAGTAAGCAGGAATTAAAGAGAAGGAAGAATAACGGAACAAGAAAAATCCTTCTGTCATATCATAGACAACCGTATTTTTGGAAGGCTGAGATGCAAGATATCGATATCAGTGCCATCTCTTCAACCGTAGACAAAGCGCTATTGTTGCTATTTGTAAAATACGGCGCCCAGATCGGCGTGGAAATAGTTTTTGACGAAGGGGTTCCTGTTAATTTGGAATAAGGAAGTTCCGCCGGGTAGCGTTCGCGCTACCCGGTTTTATAATTTCCGTCGGCGCCAACCCTCTTCCAAAATTCTGGAATTTATGTATAATGACAGTAGTGCTATTTGTTTGAGAAGGAAACGAGTAAAAAGAGAAAAAGCATTGGCTCAAGTCGGCAGAATGTTGCCAACTTGACAAAAATGCCCGGGTGTTGAAATTGGTAGACAAGCATCCTTGAGGTGGATGTGCCGCAAGGCGTGGAGGTTCAAGTCCTCTCCCGGGCACCAAAAGAAAAAATTCCGCGATTGAGCGGGATTTTTTCTTTTGGTGCCCGGGAAGCGAGTGATCTAAATCACTCGCGTGAGGACTTGAAACCCTTCTCCGTCATTTGTGAGCGGGGTTGGGGACCCCGTGAATAAATCGGAAAGGGGTACTGCGCCAGTAGGGCGAAAGATTCCTCTCCCGGGCACCAAACAAAACTTGACGCTGAGTCCTTCCTTTTGGAGGTCTCTCCGCCAAGTTTTGTTTTTTGCCGTACGGCGGAAGTAACTCAGCTGAATCAAATTATCTCTTTAAATATGGATATAACCGACAACAGGAATGATTTATAAAAATGAGCAGCACGAAAACTTGACAAATAAATTGTTTTAGTGTATAATGGCAATGTTGTTATTTTTCATCAATTAAATTAAATAAAGGAGGGTTGCCATGAGCGACTCACAAGAAACGACACGGTCAATTTCATTCACTTTTCACCACAAGCAGCTTGGAGTTATTGTTCCAAAGACATTGTGGCAATTTTTGACCGAAGTGACCAAAACAGAGTCCCAAAAAACCGGAACAAACGGGGTCTCCGTATTTCCTCCGACAGAAAGATGCTCGCTGCATCATTTGCCGAAGGATTTGGAAAAAGGTGGTTTTAAACTTTGCGCTGTAAACTTCGAAAAGGTGCATGGTGAGCAAGGCCTCAGACACAAAGTAAAATTTGTGTTCGCGAAAGAAGAGTATGCCAACCCGAACCAAAAAGTTGTAAAAGGACACAAGCTGTTGGCTGCTGTATTCCAAAACTTGGTGTCGGCCAATTTGTGGCAGGCACAGCAATATTCTAACCCAGTTCTGCAAAAAGGGGAGGTGGTTGCCGGGGTTAAATCTTGCAGTATTGACCTTAATGCGCGGGTGCCATTGTACGAAAATGGCAAACTAAAGCTGGAATGGGAGAAAGATGAACAGGGCGAACACGTCGGCGACAAAGCGCTGCCGATTTACCCAAAAAATGTTCTTTCCTTCAGCGGCGATTCGGTTCAGCTGAACGCCAGCAAATAACAAAAGAAAATAAAAATTAGAGTTATATAAGTTGGGTTGAAGCATAAAACGCTTCAACCCTTTTTTTATAGCTTCCGTTGCGAGAGTTCCGTCGTCGTCGTATACTTACATCATGTTCAAATATTATTCCAAAAACTGCGAAATTCGTCCGATCGAAGAGGCTGTCGTCTCGCTTGAACGGATTGAATATACCTACGGTTTCGGCGTGTACGAAGCGATCCGCGTCTCGAACGGCGTTGTGTATTTTCTCGATCACCATATCGAACGGCTTCTCGGTTCTGCGCTTATTATTTCTCTCGAACATGATTTTTCCGGTGAAAAAATAAAAAATGCGATACTCGAACTCGTTGCAAAAACGGAAGTGGCTACATACAACTTGAAGGTTCTCTTGATCGGCGGTCCCAAAAAGGAAGACGCTTTTCTTTCTATTCTTTGTTTTAATCCGTTTTTCCCCGACAAAAAGATGTACCGCGATGGGGTGGAACTTTCTGTTACATATTATGAGCGCCTTTATCCACACGCAAAAACGCTCAACATGCTGCAAAGCTATCTTTCCTATCGCGATGCACGCGCGAAAGGTTGTTATGATTCGGCGCTTATAAATCGACGCGGATGTATTACCGAAGGAACGCGGACAAATATATTTGCGATAAAAGACGACATCCTTTACACGCCCAATGAATCGGAAATTCTTCTCGGGGTTACCAGAAAAGCAGTGTTGCACGTCGCGATGAAAAACGGATTTCGTGTGGAAGAAAAAGATTTGCGTCTTGAAGACTTACAGAATTTTCAAGGCGTTTTTCTTACCAGTACTTCTTCAAAAATCGTTCCGATACGAAAAATCGGAGAGATTATTTGTCCGCCCACTCCCGAATCCCTCAAGCGTCTTATGAAATTATTTGGGGATTTCTTGGAGGAGAGTAACGGAATATTGTGATATACTTTTATTGCCGATGAAAAAATATTATTTCACTCAAATTCTTTTTCTTTTTGCCGGCACTATTGTGGCGTGGCTTGCCGTGTATGATGATTTTGCTCGGTTTTATGGAAAAGAGGGAACTATCTTTAAAATTGAAAATTGCACGTACCCGAATCCGATAGTGACCCCTTGTTTCTATGGTGCGATCGCATTTCTCGCGTTTTTTATCTGGGCGATAATGGTAGTGAGACGGACGGAAATACGCGAGAAAATTCGTCAGGAACAGTATTTATCATGGGCGCTTGTGTGCGGTACTCTTTTTGGATGGGGAAATTTCATCAAACTATATCTCGATTATATTCAGGGCAGTCAGATAGGCTGCTCGGGTGCGCCCATGACGATTCCGTTTGCAACACCGTGCTTTTACGGGTCATGTATCTTTCTTTTATCACTGATTGTTTCGTGGTTAATACTCCTTCGAGCGGGAGATGGGGATTAATCAATATGAACTTTTGTTATTTTAGGTTATAATAATGGTATCTTTATTATTTATAAATTATAGTATATGGTACAAAAGTATTTTGGTTCACCGGAAGGGCTGTTAATCTTCGGTCTGATTTTCATCAACGTTATCACAACATCCGCCGCTATTATTTTAGCAACCCAATAAGACATTTCGAGGATTACCTTCTCGTAAATGCAGAGTACTGGATTTTTTTTAAGAAATCTGGTATAAGTGTGTGATAGCAGAAAAAGCAACATGGTGACCATGGTGTAATGGTTAACACGGAGGTTTGTGGAACCTTCGATCTGGGTTCAATTCCCAGTGGTCACCCAACAGTGTAAGAACTTAAAGAACTTACAAAACTTAAAAAACTCACAGTGGTGGGTTTTTTAAATATTAAAATAAACCCTACACGCTTTTGATCGTGCAGGGTTTTATAGGTTTGGTCGTTATTTTTTATGAAAAACGCCCCTTGTTATTTTTTAGAACTTCATCCTTACTGAACATATTTCCGCCTATTATCGTACCGCTTGGTTTTCCTAATCCATCAAGCGTGCCGTCGAAGTCTGGTTGTATGACATATCGTAATTCATCGATTGCTTCTTGCTCGGTCATTCCATAACCTATTATTGTCGGACGACCTTGTCGCCAGGCTTTATATAAAGCCGTAATACTTCGTCCGTGATGCCAAACTTGAAACGGTTTGTCGGCTTTGCTGGTAAGTGTTGTAAGTGGTCGAGTGAAGTTCTGTGCCCGTTCATTTTTCATTTCCTGTGTAAGCTCCGGAAAGATAACGAAGCCGTGCATATAACGATCGAGTACAATACTGAGGTCGTGAACTTCCTGTTCTGTTTGTACCCCTTTTTTTAACAAGGGCTCTACTTCACTGAGAAGCTGAGCCGCCTTTTCGGGGCGACGACTCTTAATTTGGAGATAATAGCGACGAACTTGTTTGCGTACGGTATCTGGTCCCGCTATAAAATCATAGCCGATGATCTCTTCGATTTCACCGGAAGAAAGATTACCAACTTCTTTGTACCTTAATTTAGTACGCTCCATATATTCTTGCCTTTCTTGGTCTAATTCTGTCATTGCAAAGTTCTCCTGTTTGGGATTGGTTGGTGTAAAAAACTAACTGATTTGATAATACCATAATTTAATATATAAGTCAATGACAATGCAACATTGATATCTTTTTGAGTGGATTCTTATTTAGAAATATTCGTTAGTTCCTCCTTTTGCAACAACTGTATAAACCTTAGTTCCGTCTGTAAATTCTGCATATATCCTGTATCGGATATTACGGTTATAAGATGGTGATGACTAAGACCCAACAGATACATAACTTGCAAAAGTTACAAAACTCGCACATTTGTGCGGGTTTTGTTAGAATAGTAAAAAAGTCAGATCACAACTAATTTTATATGCCAAAGCTTATACTTCTTAACGGTTTTGCTGCTTGCGGGAAAACAACGCTTGCGAAACGTTATGCCCGCGAACACCCACTTGCTTTGGACGTCGAAGGGGATGAGATTATTGTTATGCTCGGACAGTGGAGACAGAATATTCAAGAAGCGGTCAGATGTAAACTTCAACTTTCGGAGAGTATGGTCCGTACACACTTGTGTTCCGGATATGACGTTGTGTTGCCGTTTCTGTTGACGGACGCAAAACACGCCGAGACATATGAATATATTGCCAGAGACGTCGGTGCCGATTTTTTTGAGATTATGTTGTTGGTAAACAAAGAAGAGGCAATGGGAAGATTATTGAAACGGGGAAGATGGGGTGAAGAAGGGTTACCAGCTCTTACGGAACACGATATTCCTAAAATAGAGAAACTCTATGACGATATGATGACGGCGACTAGCGAGCGAACTCATACTATAAACATTTATCCCAAAGAGAACGAGATTGATGAAACGTATCAAATGTTTCTTTCTGCTATTCGCAAATAAGAAGGAATTTTTTGTTTAGTGGATTCATCGACCCATCAATAAAATTCTCAAAAAACACCAAAAGGTGTTTTTTTGCTTCAATTATTTAACATCAGCCTTGCTTCTCTCCGATCTTCCACACGCCTTTTTCGCGGAAAGCCGGGATGGTTTGTCGTTTGGCTTTGTTCAGTAAAATTGAGGTTGATTCTTTTTGTTTTTCGGCATACTCCGACAAACGTACGATATTTTCTCCGCGGAGATAAGCGATGCGTTTATGGAATGATTCGAGAAGCGCGAGAGATATCACTTTATCCATCGTCGCGATCTTTTTCTTCCCGCTGTCGCGATACTCGCTGAACGATCGGTAATAAACGGCTTTTTCCTTATCGCGTATAATTACCGGAGGAAATCCAAGCTGTAATAATTGATAGGTCAAAAGCACACGTCCGATCCTGCCGTTTCCATCATTGAACGGATGTATGTTCTCGAAATCAAGATGAAAACGCGCGATCTTCTCCAAAAAGTAGGAACGATTATCTCCGGAGTACTGGAGAAGGGCGGAGCCGAGCATCGCGCTCAAATGTTCCGGCGCCGACGCGACATGAGTTCCGACGCGGACGTATTCACCTTTCTCGCGGAACCGACCGGCGATGCTTTGGTTAATATTTCCAATAAGCATTTTGTGCAAAAGAAGAATGAGCTCTGTATCGATACTTTTCGCTTCAACCTTGTTTTTAATGTACTCAAAAACCACCGCAAGATTTTTTGCTTCAAAAACTTCGCGGGTCGATACGTTTCGCGAGACTTCTTGGTTAAGAAGTATTTTTTCCGTTTCAGAAATAGTAAGGGTCGAATTCTCGATCGCATTGGAATTGTAGACAGATTCCGGCAATTCCGCTTCGAAGAGAACGTTAAGAAGCGACTCCTTACCGATCTTCAGAGCCTCGTATTCTTTTTTAAGCGCATCAATAGCGTCTTTTGTTTGTTTGTTTGCCATACCTGTATTATATAAATTCACGCAAAAAAGTCAATATACCGTGAATTTTATCAAAAAGTAACCAAAATTCACGGTGTTTTTACCTTATCCGCCATATTTCAGTCGATTTTGAAAAACATCGGAATATATAGATAGCTGCGTCGTTTTTCTGCTCAAAAATAGTTCTAACATCCTCTACTACGGCACCCAAATGGAAGAACTTACAAAACTTAAAAAACTCACGAAGTTGGGTTTTTTGAATTTTGTAATGATTATGGATTAAAATTGCTATTTTGGTATACTTTAAAAATGGAGGAAACAGAATTAAAACCAAAGTTTAATGTTCACGAGTTTATGCGTGATAAAGATATTCCTTCCGATGAATTACGGCTGGTTGTTTTGGAAAATTTGGAAGACATCCTTTCCTCGTTTCCGGAGATTGATCTTTCAAACGTTGAAGAAATCAGCCGCCTTGAAGACGGAACATACCAGTGTAAAATGCCTCCGGATATTCCGTTTTTGAAAAATGAGAAAAACTATACATCCGGCGATATTGAAATGGGGGTTTTTAAAATAAAGGGGAAGTGGCTTTTTACTGTCTCTCATTCTCTGGTAACCGGGCTGCCCGATTATTTGGAATCTATCGAAAACGACGGTTTGTTCGACTTTGACGGTCATAGCCATCCCGGAGGGGAAGAAGAAGGTTCCGAGGTTCCCGGACGCGGAGATGTCAGCAAATTAAAAAATACTATCGATGGGTATTGCCATATAATGTCGCGAAAGGGAATGAAGTCGTTTTGTCTGCCTCACTATCTTCCGGGCGGATTTGTCTCTCTTGATGATGCCGGCAAAGCAATGGAATATTGGAAACAAAACGAATTGCATATAGACGATAGCGATGGGAAAAACCTCTCGATTGGAAATTACAAAAAGAGTTTTATGAAAAGTTTTTCGGGTTAAAAAATATTCCGTGGGAGAACGAAGAAGAAATTAAGAAAATTTTGCAGAAATAATCATTCTATGGAAATTCGAAAACCGATCTTAGATAAAAAAAGTTTGAAAAAAGTGGTGTTTGATGAAACCGCCTTGACGGAATTGGACGGGGTTCTTGTTGATGGCGGTGCCCTTGAGATAATACATGCTGCGGAAATAAAGATAACTTCGAGTATCTTAAATGCGGTTTCTTTTCAGTCGTTGCTCGTCGAAGAAATGAGTATTATCGATTCATTCCTTAACGCCGCGAATTTTGCCGGCGCGACAATTAATCGCATCTACCTTGAGCGAACGGTTATTTCAAAAAGCCGGCTGCAAGGAACGCAGTTTATGAATTGTCTTGCTCGCGAAGTGTTGATCGAAAAGTCTAAATGCGGCGAGTCTTCTTTTCGTTATGCGAAGATAAAAAACACGATATTTCAAGATTGCGATATGGAAAATGTCGATTTTTTGGGTGCCGAGATGGAAAATATCGTTTTCAAGAATTGCAGTTTGAAAAATTCGCAATTCTCACATTCGAAATTGAAGAATGTGAGTTTCAAAGAATCTGAGATTAATGGCATCGCTATCGATAAAGATTCGTTCGGAGAGATCACGGTAAATACCGGTCAGGCGATTTATCTAGCTTCGCGGCTGGGATTACACATTGAAGATTAAAATTCGAAAAAGATTTACTTGAATATTTTTGATATACTTTTTACATGAATGAAGTCGAGTACATAGAAACACCTGCGAATAACACAACGGTGAGCGGTCAGAAAAGTTTTACGGATGACCCTGTTCTTGATGTTCGGCATGCTACACTTCGCTATATTTTTTCACATCCGTTGTTTTATTTTGCCGGTTTTCTGATCCTTGCGGGAGGCGTTCTGTTTGGTTATTATACTTCCGAATACATGGTCGCGTTCGTAATTTCTTTTGTATTGCTTTTTGTTTTGTATGCTCTTGTCCAAAAGCGGATACGGGATTCGCTCATACAGCAGTTCGCGCGAAGCCTCGGCTACGATTTTGCTTTGACTGGCGATCTTTCAGGTGTTGATGGCGCTCTTTTTTGCGTTGGTCACGAGCGGGAGATGTCAGATGTGATAAGCGGAAAAGATTCGGGACATCCGACGCGGGTGTTTTGTTATTCGTACACGACCGGTGAAGGGAAGTCCAAACAGGTGCATGTGTTTACCGTGTTTGAAAGAACCTTTGACAGTATAGTTCCTCATATAATGCTTCATCGTCCGGACGGTATCTTTTCTGATGATGTTCCGATATTCTCCGGCGGCGTCAGTTTGACTCTTGAAGGTGACTTCAATAAGCATTTTTCGCTGGAGGTCGAAAAGGATTTCGAGATGGAAGCATACGAAATTTTCACGCCCGACGTTATGCAAGAATTAATAGAGACTTCGAAAAAGTTCAATTTTGAATTCTATCGGAACAAACTGTATATTTACATGCCGAAACTAATCGATACTCGGAACGAATTGGACGCTATGTTTACTTTATCGAAAAAACTTTGCTTTGAGATCGAACCGGAGATACTCGGAATGAAAGGGGATGTTCTTGCCGTAAAAGAGACGCTTAATAAAGGGTTAATTCATACATAATATATGGAAGGAGGTTGTCATTGCGGGGCTATACGATTCAGGGTTTCCGCGAATCCATTTTGGACCGGTGCTTGTTATTGCGTGGATTGTCGCAAGATCAGCGGTGCGCCGTATTTGGTGTATGCCGGGTTTAAAACCACTGAGGTTGAATTTTTGCAGGGTATTTCAAAAAAATATTCCTCTTCGGAAAATGTATGGCGTTCTTTTTGTGAATTCTGCGGTTCGCCGTTTCTGTTTACGTATAAAAATTCAGATGAAAAGACGTTTATTTCCATCGGCGCTTTTGATGATCCTTCGAGTTTTGCACCGAAAAAACATATTTGGGTTTCGCAAAAATTGCCGTGGGTCTTTATTCATGATGATTTTCCTCAAAGCGAGTGAGGGAATGACATCTGTGTGGAAATACAAATCTCCTGTTTTTAGAAAAAAGATGACAAAATAATATATATGTGATATAATGCAATCGGTTATACTTTTTCAATAAACTACAGGAGGTCTCGAATGGACCGTAAAATCGTTGCCAATATAAAAACTAGTCTCTTTCTTCTGGCGATCGCACTCTTTTTGGGTGGATGTTCACAGCCTCCGCCGATCCCGAAAATTTCGATCGCAGCAAGGGAGAAGGGGAAGACTGTCTTAGTGAATGATATTGTTAAGACCGCGAAGATCAGCGAAGACTTGGACCTTGGCAACGGTATCGTTGCAAAAAAACTGACGCTTGTGGACACCGGTGAATACAATATCGTTTATTTTTCCGCACAAAGCCGGTTTATTATCGAACTCACTTCGAAAGATATCGTGAAAGCGCGGACAAATGCGGAAAATTCTCTTCTCAGTATCCTTGGCATAGAAAAAAATGGTGAAGATACCGAGGCGTGTAAACTTTGGGTTGCGCAAAATGTTCCCCTTACCGTAAACGCGGCCGCAGTTGGCGTTGATTATCGGTTAAGTTTCTGTGCGGACGGAAGACCTTTTTCCATTGCCGCTTTGGCGCTTATTCCCAAACTGGAACCAATAATAGAAATTAGGAGACAACCGGAACCTCCACCTCCTCCTTCCAGAGGCCTGGGCGGTTAAGAAATAAGCTACAATAAAGATACATTGAAACGCTTCGCTCGGCACGGAGCGTTTTTTCTTTTAAATCAAGTGAAAAAACTTTTGCTGTTTCATACATACTTCATTTTATGTTGCAGATAATGACATGTGGGGCGCGATTGCGGTTTCGTCATCCGCTATCGGTCACGGCTTTATATGTAAATATAATTTGTATGGAAAGCAAAAAAAATGAAAGCCGGTTAGTGGGGCTTGAGCCGTCCCGATTCGTATCTCCTTTTCGGGATGTGATGGATCGGTTTTTTGGTGAGAATTTTATAACTCCGTTATTTGATTTTCCTCGTGAGATGATAAAGGGGGTGGCTTTTCCCAAGGTTGATATATCTGAATCAGAAAAAAATATTACCGTTATCGCCAATATTCCCGGTTTAGACAGAGAACATATTTCGGTCGAAGTGAATGGAGACATGATCTCTATTTCCGGAAAACTGGAAAAAGAAAAGAAAGAAGGAAAGGAAACCGACAGGTTTTATCGGTACGAAAGAGAATACGGTGAATTTCGACGCGAATTCGCGCTTCCTTCTCGCGTGGATAAAGATGCGGTCCAGGCAGTCGTAAAAAATGGGGTTCTTACGATTACTTTGCCAAAAACTGAAACGGACGAAAAAAAGAAGATTTCAATAGTAGAGGAATAATATGTTCCGAAAGAAAACGATTTTATTGACGATAAAGATTCGATGAAAGAAAAGTTGCTTGTCAGACGTACCAAGAGACGACGGTGTAATGCAATAAGGGATTTTCTCTTTAAAATTCCGTTATTTGTTCGCACGTGCGTCGCTTTTTAAAAAGCGACAGGCATTTCGTGTGGGCAGAGTGCAGGGGCTTGTGATTGACAAAATATACTATCCTTGTTACATTGTCTGCTACCCTTAATAAAACCTTCATGATATATCATTAACATATTATGAGATGAGAGTAGTCGGTCCTTTGAAATATTAAAAATATATCGAAAATGAAACGTTGTTTGTATTTTTGAATAAATTCAAAAATACAAAAATGTCGTCACCCCATTTTGTTTCCAGATCTGTCCGGCGACAAAAACTTATCGAGTGTATCGATAGGAGAAAACCAATGCCAGTGAGAGAGAACCCCCTCCGGCAAATTCTGAAACCTCTGAAAAAGGAAAAAACATGAAACGTATAATTGCAGTAATCGCAAGCATTCTTTTGTTTGCGATCTCCGCTCCGCTTTTTGCGGACGGTGAACACGGAACAACAACAGTGAACATTTCCGGCGGAAGCACTTCGTTTTTTGATGCTACCGGTGCGATGGCGAAAGGCGCCACCGCAAATACCCTTGATCTAAACGCTGCTATCTATAAAGATGGAAACGGTGTAGAAGCTGCCACTTCCGGCTTAACAAAGACTTTCGCAGTAGGCTCCGGAAATGTTAACGGACAAAGCGGCGTTGTCGGTGCTATTGCCGAAAAACTGAGTGCTAACCATGTTCTCGGTGAAGCAGGAACGGCACAATTGGCACAGGTTGGCGGTACCGGAATAACACAAAGCGGAACAATGGTAATGGGAAAAACATTACTGAATGCATGGATTGATCCAATTCATGTTCAAGGAAATGTTACGGCGTTTTCTTTCGACAAAGCAATGGATCCGCTTCTTTCTACCGGTCAAAACGGCGGAAAAGTTTGGCTGGATATGGCGATTGGTCATTAATCCAACGTTTATCTGATTGATAATCTTGGGGAGGAGATTTTCTCCTCCTTACTTTTTCCTTTTAACTCAACAAACGAGGATACAATGAAAAAAAATCTGTTAGTAGTAATACTTTGTTTGTGGTCTGCTATGGCGTTTAACGCCTTTGCGGACACAAGCATAGGAGTTGGCGCTGATTCGCGAGCCGCATCACAGGCTATTTCGGGCGGTGGCGGTGGCGGTAGTGTAACTTTCGCCCCGAATACGACAAATAAATCTGACTCTCCGCTCTTTATGCCAAATGCGGCTGCCGGTATTCCTATACCGAACAACTTCACGAAGAGTCCGACATTGATGGAAAACACAAATGACGTAACGCATTTATTGACGATTCTTTCGAACGCGAATCTTCCCGACGCAAATGTCGTGGACAGCCCTCGTGCGGTAACTGAATTCGAAAAAACGGATTTTGCTCTCCTCGTGTGGCAGCCATACCGACCATATCTTCTTAATATCCCATCGGAAAGAAATGTTAAAACGCAATTCGCTCCGGTCTTAACAAGTGTTAAGGATATTCGCGATTATTTCGGCAATATGTCTCCGGAAAAAACACACTGTGTCTTGGGTCACGTGGCGATGAGAACCTTGTATGATGAAGAAAAACAAGATATCACTTTGCCGCCCACTTTGATGATGGAGGCGTATCGATTCGGGAAAAATACTAAATCAGGTTTTTTTGGAGGACAAGGCAAGCCACGCTTCGCCGGATATTCTAAGATCATCCCGGTTGTTATCTTTGAGGATATGACCTCGTTCCACGGTACTGCAGTAACGGGTACTGGTATATCGGTAACTCCGCAAGTAAGTGGAATTCCGGCTGCCGGAGTCGCTACGGGTAGTATGTTTAACTGGGGAAAAAATCATGGATTGGCTGTTGAGAGTAACGGAACCGGCGCTGTGATGTATTTCTTGTGGGAAGCTCCAAACGGTAGTATGTGTGAACATATTGCGGCGTGGGTGCAAAAACGCGAAAAGGCACCAACCCCGCCTCCAAATCCTGATCAAGACAGAAAGGATTACATGAATGGAGCAGACACGAACGGCGGAGAAAAAGGATAATCTGTTTTTTCTGACATCAATATTGTGCCCTGCACCGCTCATGCTACGCAGGGCGAAGGAACGAAAAATGAAGAAAAAAATAATTTTCATTGTTCTGCTCGCAGCGATGTTTATCATATCGGGCTGTGGATTGACTGAAAAAGATAGGCTGGATATTGCGGACGGGATAGGGCAAGTCCACACGGATGGAAGTCCTGACGTGTGGACCTCAGAGAATGGTCTTCCTATTTCCATTTCTCACGAAAGATTTGAGATGAGGGCCGACGGAACGTACTGTATGACGGCGAGCGTTAAGGTTGGCAAAGAAGTATATATGCCGCCAACGCCAATGTGTAAAGTACATGATGAATGGACCGTCGTAGCGAAAGTTACGACGGTACAAAAACCAATCGTTTCTGCTCCGAAAGTTACGGAAACAAAACCCGTTGTCGTTGTCAAAAAAGACTCCGGCGCGGTACAAAAGGTTGTCGCTCCTGTTTTGCCGCTTGCAACTAAAATTGCAGAGGTCAAAAAAACAGAAGCATTACCTGCTGTGAAAAAAGTTATCGCTGTCATTCCCGTGATCAAATCGAAAGCGGAAACACCAGCGGTTGTACAACGAGCGGAAGTAACTAGGGTTTCAGTAGTAAAAACGAAACCCCAGGCTTCTTCCATTGTCATAAACAAAGTTCCAAGATCTCCCGCACAACACCCGCGCAAACACGCGAAGTTTGTGGAGATCAATTGAGAATCAAATGTCACTTACGGGCAGGTCGTTCCGATATTTTGGATAACCTCTCTTTGGGCTACGGAGTGAAAAATGAAGAAAATATTTGTAAGAAGTATATTGGCGCTTCTCCTTGCGTTCTTCGGAATTGCGGGAGCGAGCGCCGGTTATACGGTCGTCCCTGTTAAACAATACAAGGTGGCCGAGGGTTCTCTTTTCTACTCCGAGTGGTATCTTCAATATCATAACGAGTTGGGAAAGGAACATAACGGACGTCTTTACAAGAGCGCCCAATATCACGACCACTATGAATTGTGGAAGTATGTTGAGGGGTTTACTGAAAAGGATGTCATTCGCAACAGAAACAAAATTTTAACCGTCCCGGTATCCGGGCATCTTGCGGAAAGCGCGCGTTTTTTCACCATTATGGCGGACGCGGGAAATACTATTCCCGATAAAGTCATGATCGGCGAAAAAACATACGTGCGGTCTATTGAAAAAGGAAAGGAAAAATTGTTTACGGTTGTACCAATGGCTCAAGCTGTCGTACTGCCTGTAAAGAATATTGTTTCCACTCCGATTATTCAACAGGAAGCGATTAAGGCTGCATTGCCGATACCTGTCACACAAATTAAACCCGCTCCAACCTCGGTCATCGCATTAGTTTCTGATGTGCCGGCGGCAAAGAGCATTACACATGAGGAGTCACTGATCGTGGCAGAAATAATTTTGGGTGTAATGGCAACATTGTTGTTCATTGCCGTCTTGTACCTCGCCGCGATATATCGGCGATTGAAAAAAAATAGCAGAGAAGAAAGAGCTGCTCTCATCCGTCATTTTCAAGAACTCAAGGTTGCGCTTACGCAGAACCTTGCGAAGAATAAGATGAAGGAAGAGGAAGCAAACCGTATGGAAGAAGTTCTTGCCGGGTCAATCGAGCCTTTTATTCTTGAAAATCCGGAATTGCTGAGTGCTGTCATATCTTCGGAGAAACCTCCTGTTTATAGAGACAATACTATATTTCTTCCGGTTGTGAATGAAGGCAAGGAAGTTGTGCTTCCAAACGGTACTACATGCAAGAGAAAGCCAAAGAATATTCTGGCAACCTTAAGAACGCATTATCTGCCTAAGGCGGAACTTGCTACGGCGACCGCTTGAAAAAAGATTAGCCGAACTTAAGCGGCAAGACCCCACTTCGCTCTCACTGAGCTACGCGGGGCAAGAACCTGAACATCTTACGGCGACGTCGTTTATAACGATTGTTTAAGATAGATACCAAAGAGCTCTACGGCGACATCGTGTACACGATTGTCTAAGATGAATGAACAGGTTTGTTCTTTAAAGAAAGTTGAAAAAGAGCCCCGCTGATTTCGATCAGCGGGGCTATATTTATTATAAATTCGAAATCCGAATTTCGATCCGCCAGCTAGCGGATCGAGCTTCGTATTTCGGATTTATAAAAAACACCCAAGATCCATACTTGGGTGTAAATTCTATCTTTTTTTAAGTGAGCATCCGTGCTCATGATGATGTTCGTGGTCGTGTCCGATTTTCCAATTTCCTCGCACTATCCTTATTGCGAGTATGCAAAGGAGAAATAACAAGTAGAACGCAATGATGAACGCCATGATCCAATCGGCGGCATACCAATTCGTGATTCCCATGATCGCCGCGGATCCGATAACGCCGATCGAAACGAACATGTCGGACCATGCGTGGAATGACATCGAATCATGGCGGATGTTCCTTTCATTTTTTGGTGTTTTGCTCATCATCCAAACGACGAAGAGGTTGAGCGCAAAACTTGCGGCGGCGGTATAAAATGTCCACCATCCGAGGATCTCGCGGGGGATAAAGTATCGCTCGATCGCTTCATGGAGTACCAAAAAGTCTCCAAAAAAAAGAAGTCCGAAGGATATCCATACGCCGATCTTTGTCCAAAGAAGTTCATCATTCGGGTGATACTTGGTGATAAGTAACACAATGGCAAGGAGTCCATACGTGAGTCCGTCGGAGATCCCGTGAACCGCATCGCCGAGCAGTGAGACAGAGCCGGAAATGTAATATTTAACAACTATTTCCATCGCTCCCGCAAAAAGAGAGAGGGCAAATGCTATGCAATAAAGATGAAGTTCCCGGCGGTTTGCTTCATTTTTTTTGTGCGGCGGGGAATGAGAGTGGTGCGCGTTATGGTCATGGTGGTGCATAAATCACCTCAATGTTTTGAAAGTGTTGCAAAAGAACCTCCATATACGATACGCCGAATGCATTTTTTCGTCAAATGTTTGAAAAAATAGAGAATGTGATATAATAAAACAACACAGGGAATAAGTCATTTCCTTTATTAGTTAGGAACTACGCATTCGGCGAACTTCGCGTCAAAATCTGCGATACTCGCTTCACTGTATTTACAATACAGTTCACTCCGTTTCTCGATTTTGGCGCGAATTTCATCCGAATGCGTAGATCCTAGTATTACGAGTACTTTTATGAAAGAAGAAAATAAAGTTGAGGAAAAAAAGCAGGAAGAGGTCGTCGCGAGCTCAGCTGCTCCCGAGGAAACGAAAGCCGCGTCTTCATCTGAGAAAAAGGGTTATCTTAAGGTCAGTGTCAAAACGGCAATCGTTGTCGCTGTTCTTATCGTTGTCATTGCTCTCGGATATTATTATCGCTCGTTCTTTGTTGCCGCTACGGTAAATGGAACACCGATCAGCCGATTTGATGTCATGCGTGAAGCGGAGAAACAAACCGGCAAAACGATTTTGGACAACATTATTTTAAAAAAAGTCATTAAAGACGAAGCGATGAAACGAAAGATCGTTGTCACCAAAGCGGAAGTTGCGGCAGAAATTACGAAATTGGAAGAACAGTTGAAATCGCAGAACATGACTCTTGATCAGGCACTTGCTCAGCAGGGAATGACGAGATCCACGCTTGAGGAACAGATCTCTCTTCAGAAATTAGTAGAAAAAATGGTCCCGAAGGCTACCCCCGTTACCGATGAGGAAGTTACCGAGGCAATGAATGCGAACGGAGAGGTCACTATTCCGAAAGAGCAAGAAGATGCTTATCGCGCACAAGTTAAAGCAAAATTGGAAAAAGATAAGTTTAGTCAAGCAGCACAGAAGATGGTTGATGAATTGAAAAATAATGCGACTATCCACTATCTCGTGAATTACTAACTTCCAAAATTACTGTAAAAAAGTGGATACGAAATGTGTCCACTTTTTTCTTTTATTCATCTCTGATATACTTCATTTATGGACGAACAAAACAACAACGAAAATCCTTCATATCAGATCGTGTATGTGTATGAAGTGCAGGAAAACCTCGATAAGCTCGAAGGGCATGGGGCGTACCAGACTGTCGGTTATGTCGGCGATGAAACTCTTGCGCGTCAAATGGCGCATCTCGACCCGAAGCACCCGGGGAAAGTTATCAAAAGAACCGCGATATCTGTCCCTGACGGACGCTATTATCTTCTCATGGATTCATCTCCGATTCGCATCGACACTTCAATAGAAGAAGCGCAAAAGGCGACCGCTTTGGCGAAACTGACGCCGGAAGAACGAGCAATGCTTGGATTGCAATAAAAATATCAGGAAAGCCGCTCCGAAATGGGCGGCATTTTTTGAAATGCTTGACAAAAAAAATGGTTGTGATATACTGTACGGCAGAACAAGGCAATATTTCATCAACCACAACAACATGGAGCGGGCGTGAAAGCGCTTGACTGATTAATGAAGAAGTATGAAAAAACAGAAAAAAAGCCTTTTTTAAAAAGTATGGCGGAAAAAGGATGGAAACCGGAGTGGCCGGCTCACCCAGATTGGAAATATCTTCCTTTGAAAAAAGGCGATACTCGTTGCGTAGACGGCATTTTTGTAACTTTTGTTCGTGGCGAGGTACATGAAACAAATTTTGTGGGAGCTGTACAAATCGCCCAGTCGATCGGTCCAGAGGCCGCCGATATCCGCGCGAAAGCAATTCTTTTCTTAAACGGCAAAAATCAGCCGAAAGAAAAGTATGAAAACAAGGCTGATGAGGGGTCTGTAGGAAAGCCCTATGTGGGGCAAAAAAGAAAGATTGTAGGGAAAAAATATAAAACAAAAAACCCCCCTAAACAATCTAGATACCAAAAAGGGGTCAACACAAAAAAGAAGGCTGACACCAAAAAAGTTAGTAAATAGACGCGCTAACTAAGGCGCATCTATCAACAAAATAAGTCCACCCCGCTCGGGGTGGCATTTTTTATATCCACTTGATCGGTTCTTTACCGTGCTTCGCCAAGTGTTCGTTCGTCTTACTGAAGTGACGGCATCCAAAAAAACCGTTGTAAGCGGAGAACGGGGAAGGGTGAGCGGCGGTCAAAACGAGGTGTTTTGTTTTATCGATCTTCGCGCCTTTCTCTTGCGCATATTTTCCCCAGAGAATAAAGACGAGATTTTCTTTTTTGCCGGAAAGCGTTTGAATGACCGCATCGGTAAATTCTTCCCAACCGTGGTGTTGATGTGATCCGGGAGTGCTTGCGCGAACAGTCAGCGTGGAATTCAGAAGCAAAATGCCTTGTTCCGCCCAACGGGCGAGGTCGCCGGTCTCCGAAATCGGGGAACCGAGGTCGTCGTGAATTTCTTTGTATATATTTTGAAGGGAAGGCGGAATGGGAATTTTCTTGTTGACGGAGAAGCACAGACCGTTGGCTTGTTTCGGTCCGTGATATGGGTCTTGTCCGAGAATCACCACTTTCACGTCATCGAACGGACATAATTCAAAAGCTTGAAACACAAATTTCGGCGGGGGATACACGATTTCATTTTCATATTCATTACGAACAAAATCCGCGAGTTCGGCAAAATACGGCTTATCAAATTCGGTCTTAAGAACTTTTTTCCAGCTCTGTTCGATCTTTACTTGTTGTTTCATTCATATAAAATAGCATTTTTGCTGAAAATCAGCAAAAATGCTTGACTTTTTTTGAAAAGTATAATATACTGAACACAATATTAACGACTAGGGAAAAACGAGCTACGTTTATCCGTTAGCTCGTTTTAATATAGGAGTTTGTTTAGCCGCATTTTAGAGCCAAAACGAACTCAACTGTCTGCCTCCAATCATAGCAGGCATTAGAACTTGCACACTTGGCGATCTTCGCGTCAAAATCTGCGATACTCGCTTCACTGTATTACTATACAGTTCGCTCCGTTTCTCGATTTTGACACGAATCTCATCCAAGTGAGCAAGTCCTAGGTAGATTAAATTGAGCGGTTAAGTTTTGGAGTAAGCGCTGAATAAACAAATATATGAATCCAGTTAGACCAAATCGTGATCACTCTCGTGGTGATCACCCTAAAGCGGCGAGCGAAAGAACTTTTGGAAAAAAGAAGACTTTTGGCGCGCCGTCATCTCACCGACCGGGAGGAAAACCTTCTTTCGGCGGAAATAGAAATGCTGGCAGAAACGGCGGGGCAAGAGGCTCCGGCGGACGCAGCGGCGGTAAGGGTGCTCGTTTTAAGGGTGCCAATATCGACGTATCCCGATTTATCAACAAAGCGAAGGAAATGGAGAAGCCTCGACCATACGTTTCGCAACATGCGTTCACTACGTTCGGTTTTTCTTCCGAGGTTGAGAAAAATGTCGTAACTCACGGCTATATCACCCCGACTCCGATCCAAGACCAGGCAATCCCGCATATTCTTCTCGGAAAAGATGTGATCGGAATCGCGAATACCGGTACCGGAAAAACGGCGGCTTTCCTGCTTCCGCTTATCGAAAAGATCGTCAAAGCGCGCAATGAAAAAGTTATCGTCATTGTTCCGACCCGCGAACTCGCTCTTCAGATCGACATGGAACTCCGCGGTTTCGTGCGCGGCATGGGAATTCCGAGCATTACGTGCATCGGCGGTTCCAATATCCGCGAACAGATGCGCGGGCTTCGCAACAAATACAATTTTGTCATCGGTACGCCGGGACGATTGAAAGACCTGATGGAAAGAAAAAATCTCAATATGTCGGAATTCGGCACGGTTGTTTTGGATGAAGCGGATCGCATGCTCGATATGGGTTTCATCAATGATATAAAATTCCTTCTGAAAGAAATGCCGTATACGAGGCACTCGCTCTTCTTCTCGGCGACGCTTTCTCCCGACATTGAAAAACTCGTCGGCGGATTTTTGAAAGACCCGGTGAAAATTTCCGTACGTGTCGGCGATACTGCCGCGTCTGTCGATCAGGATATTGTCCGCGCGTCGACCAAGGAAAAAAAGATAGAGATACTGCACGACATGCTTTCGAAAAAAGATTTTGAGAAAGTGCTCATCTTCGGACAGACGAAATGGGGCGTTGAAAAACTTTCCAACGAACTCATAAAACGCGGTTTCAAATCCGTCTCGATCCATGGCAACAAAACACAAGGACAGCGAAAAAGCGCGCTTGAACTTTTCAAAGGCAATCGCGTACAAATAATGGTCGCGACTGATGTTGCTTCAAGAGGACTCGACATTAACGACGTCAGCCACGTCATCAACTACGACTTGCCGGCGACCTACGAGGATTATACTCACCGAGTAGGAAGAACAGGAAGAGCGGGGAAGAAAGGAAAAGCGATAACTTTTGTCGATTAAAGATTTAAGATTTAGGATTTAAGAATACGGACGGATAATAAAAACCCTCTTGCTCGTGATGAGCAAGAGGGTTTTGAGTTTTATTTGAGAATTAAGATTCGTTTACTAACTCATAAATCAACCAAGCATAATCCAGAACTTCTACTTCTGTGAACTGGCGTCCTTGACTGGAAAAGCGGAGATTAATCCAAATTGTTTGTGCTATTGTGTCATCAAATTCTTTTTCTTTTTCAAGGCTAGGATTTCGCCCGTCGGTAAACTTTTTAAGTTCTGTTGCAATATTTACTAGGTTTTTTGCATTTTTGAGAT
>Ga0172379_10003922_pt1 | contig 22846 bp, 25 predicted proteins | sample GrowelOW334metaG_FD_119756 | JGI IMG/M metagenome (GOLD analysis project Ga0172379, IMG submission 119756) | Groundwater microbial communities from an aquifer near a municipal landfill in Southern Ontario, Canada - Groundwater well OW334 metaG | ecosystem: Environmental > Aquatic > Deep... | reverse complement strand
GTGGAATTCAAGATGTTATCGGAGTTCCGATGTTTTTATTTTCTGTTTTAATCTTTTTTCTTTCCGTCTTGCTTTACTTCCTTCAAAAAGAAATATTTTATTCGTGGTTCAGATTTTCGAAAAGATACATTCCCTTATCTTTCTTAGCGATATTCCTCTCTCTTTATTCATCCCGCGGAGACTGGCTTAACCCCTTTGAAACAGAATTTCTTACATGGGTGTTGGCAGGTGTGTTTTTCTTTGTGTCCGTTATTCTCATATTTGTTAAATCGTTAAAATTGCGAAGCAAATAAAAATTAAACGTGACTGTCCCGAATTCCTTGAAGAGGTAATGCCTGTAACCAAATCATCATGTGTGAGGTTATCTATGGTAACATGAATACATTAAATCGCATGAGGCTGTACTTGATCGGCGCCGTTTCGCTTATTTTGGGCCTCCTATTCGTTATCTTATTCTATAATCAGGAAATAGGGCTCAATTATTCGCTGTTTATGGCTGCGGTCGCTCTGGCGGGGCTGTGGCTGGCGCGCAGTTTTTCTCGAAAGATCGGTCTTGAACAGTACGCGATCGTTGCGGCCGGGATGTTTTTTGCTTCCATGGTATTTGTTCGTTCAAGCGAGCTTTTGACCGTTCTGAATGTTCTTGGGAGCGTTTTCTTGCTGCTCACAGGGGTAAAATTGTTCGCCGGCGGTTCCCTGAGGATGTTTTCGCCTTTTGACTATATAAAGGTGCCGACCCTCCCGTTTTCCTTCATCGGACCATTTTTTGAAACTTTTTCGGAGATCGTTGCTTTGAAAAAGCTGCCCGGAGATACGGCAAAAACAAGAGAGATCGTCCGGGGCAGTTTCATGGCGATCGTTGCGCTCCTTATTTTTGCCTGGCTGTTTTCCTCTGCCGATGCCGGTTTCGCAAAACTTCTTTCAAATATTTTTTCAGTCGAGATCGATCAGGGCCTGATCAATCGAACATTTCTGGCAGCTTTTATTTCAGCTTTTTTTGTCGGCGCTTTTGCCTTCATGTTTGTCCGATCTCACACGAGCCCTGCGTCCTCCGAAGAAAATGTCCGCCATCTTGGGGGGCTCGAGACGACGATCTTACTGGTTTCGATCAACGCGCTTTTTACCGCGTTTATCATTCTGCAGATCTCGTATCTTTTCGGCGGAGCATCGCATATTATCGCGGAAGGGTTAACCTATTCTGAATATGCTCGAGAGGGATTTTTTCAGCTCGTGATAGTGGCGCTTCTTTCGTTCTTTATCATCGGCTTTGCGGAAAGGCAGGTCGTCCAAAAGGATGGAGGTCATCTCCGATCGTTTAAGATACTCTGCGGAACTCTTGTTTTTTTGGTGATCGTCATTCTTGTCTCCGCTTTTACGCGTCTTTCTCTGTATGAGAACGCTTACGGATTTACCGTCATTCGCTTGTTCAGCCACGCATTCATGGTATGGCTCGGCATCATGCTCTCCTTGCTCGCTTTTCATATCTGGAAAAACGGAAAGCCGTCCGAACTCGCTTTTCAAACTTTTTGCTCGGCAGTTATTTTTCTTTTCATGATGAATGCCATAAACCCCGACGTATTCATTGCCAAGCAAAATCTTGAACGCTATCGATCCACCGGTCTGATCGATGCGCAATATCTCGGGTCGCTTTCCGATGATGCGCTTCCGCATACGTTCCATCTGCTCAATGACCCGAAAGAGGATGTCAGCAGAAGTTTTGCGCGCGGACTTTATTGGGGAGAACACGAAAGGCGCAATTTCTGCAAGGGTGAAGCATGTCAGGAAACTTCTAATAATACGTGGCAATCAAATCGTTTGAACTATTCAAAAGCGGAGAAACTGCTGGCTCCGGTCCGAGCGCAGCTCGAAGAAAATAAGTCTTGGACGGAACCGACCCCCGACAGAATGCGATAGTCTTTTCTAAGAGCGATCGATGAACTTTTTTTCGAGATTTTTTAGCGCCTTTTCAAGATCTGCGGAATCTGTCAATACCGGCTTCCATATATCGCCGATCTTTTTGATCCTCTCGGAAACGGTTTTGATATTGAATTTTTTGGGATCGAGTTTTGGCGTCAGCTCCTTCCACTCAAGAGGAGTTGAAACGGTAGCGTCCGGGGTGGGTCGCAGCGAATAGACCGAGGCGGTGGTTTGCCCTTTTCTGTTCTGCAGATAATCGAGATATATTTTTTTCCTTCTTTTCTTGGGATCGCGTTCCAAGCTGGTGATGTCGGGAAGTTCTTCGTGGACCACTTTGCTGATCATCTCGCAAAAATTCCGCACGGTTTCAAAATCGTACTGCGCTCCGAGGGGAATATAGACATGCAGTCCCGATTTTCCCGAAGTTTTTATATATGAGTCGAGTCCGATATCATCCAAGATCTTTTTTAAGGTCAGGGCAACCGTAACGAGATCTTTCCAGGAACTGTTTTTCGGATCAAGATCGAATATCATATAATCCGGGAAATTCAGTTTTCCGATGCGCGAATTCCATGGATTGATCTCGATGCACCCGAGATTGCTCATATATAAAAGCGTGTCTTTATTTTGGCATACCAGATAATTCACATCTTCTTCGTTAGATTCTGAATGGATCTTTTCGAGCGTCACAAAGGGAGGGGTTTCCACCGTAAAATTCTTTTGAAAAAAGGAAGGTTTTGATACGCCGTTCGGATGGCGGTTGAGTGACTCCGGACGATCTTTCAGATACGGCAGAATATATCGTGAAATTTTTTGATAATAGCCGATGACATCTTTTTTCGCTAATTGTAATTTTGGAAAATAGATCTTGTCCAAATTCGTCAATGTAAGATCAGGATCTCCCTTGTCTTTCTGCCCGGTTTTTTTGACGACTTTTTCGCTCGCGACCGGAGCTTCCGCCACGACTTCCTTGGTATCCTTATCTTCTCTCAATCCCAAGAAAACGGCTTGCCGTATGATCCCTTCGCTGGTCCACTCCGCGAATTTTATTTGCGCGATCAATTTCGGGCGGATCCACGTTATGGGAGAATTGACGGGAACTTTAGTTTTAAAAGGGGAGGAGTCAGCGATAAGCGGTTTCATTTTGCCGTACAAACTTTTTAACGTACTCTCATCAAAGCCCGTACCGGTGTGCCCGGCAAAAAGTAATTTTTTATCTTTGTAAACACCCAAGACGAGCGCGCCGAAATATTTCCGCGAACCTCTCGGCTCGGTGAATCCGGCGATCACCGCTTCTTCGGTGTTATGGTTTTTGATCTTAAGCCAGTAGGTCGTACGCCGGTTTGGTATATACGGGCTGTCTTTCTTTTTCGCCATTATTCCCTCAAGATCCTTGTCGACGGCGAGATTGAAAAATTTTTCTCCTTGTTCTTCGACATACTCGCTTTCTTTGAGTTCGGGATAGTTTTTGAGAAATTCTTTCAGTATTTGTTTTCTTTCCAAAAGCGAAAGGGAAGTCAGGTCATTTCCTTCCAGATCGATAATATCGAATATGAGATATTCTATCCGCTCCGCACTCTCGGCATTTTGAAGCTCCTGAAAGCTGACATTGCCTTTTTTATCGTAGCCGACTATTTCTCCGTCCAAAATGACGGACTCGCTGACCGCGGCAAGTTTGTCGGCGATCTTTGGGAATCTGCCGTTGAACGTATTGAAATTTCTTGAATAGAGATCGACTTTGCCGTTTTGAATATTTGCCATCGCCCGATATCCGTCCCACTTTATTTCAAATATCCAATCAGGGTTGCTGAAAGGTTTGTCCGCCAAAGCCGCCAGCATCGGTTTTACTCTTTGAAGTTTTATCGGCTTCGCTTTGCTTTTTGTTTTCGTTTCTTCTTTTCCTATCAGTTTTCGTTCCGACAACACGGAACGGTTGTCGGAAAGCACATCCTCCTTCGCCGCATATTGATCGTCTTTTTTGATCAGCAGCCATTCTTTTTCCTTGCCTTTCAATCTGACTAAAGTAAATATGCCTTGTAATTTTTGTCCGTTCAGTTTGAAGTGGAGAGATCCTTTTTTTAATCCGGTTAAAAATTCCTTCTCGGCTTTTTTTGCGTCGTCGGTCTTAACGGAAGCATACGTGCCATTATCCCAGACGATCACTGATCCTCCGCCATACTGTCCCTTGGGGATCGTTCCCTCAAAGGTATTGTAGGAAATGGGGTGATCTTCGACTTGCATGGCGAGCCGTTTGACCGAAGGATCAAGCGAAGGTCCTTTGGGAACAGCAAAACTCTTCATGGCTCCGTCCATTTCAAGGCGCAGATCATAATGCAGATGCGAAGCGTCGTGCTTTTGTACCACAAATTTCAACGTCTTGACCCTGCCTTTCTTTGTGATTCCTTTGGGTTCAGTGGTTGCGGTAAAATCTCTTTTTTTGTTGTATTTTTTTAAGGCCATGATGCGCGATCCGTTACGGCTTCTTGTTCAAACTTTTTTTCAGCAATTTCATCAAGTCTTTCATTTCTGTTTTTTCCGAGTAAGGAGATTTGACCGATTTCTTTATTCTTTTGCCTTTCGCTTTCGCTTCGATGACTTTGAGCAGGCTTTCGGCATAGGCATCATGAAATTTGCCCGGCTCAAATTTTTTCTGCAATTTTTTTATCAGAGCCAGCGCGATCTCGAGCTCTTCCTCGCTGTGAGCTTTTTTCTTTTCCGGTACGCTGATGTCAAGATCGGCTTCTTCCAAGATCTCGTCTTCGTAGCGCAATTGCGTCAGCATGAGAAAATCTTTATTCGGCTTAACGGCTGCCATGTGCTGCTTGTCTCTCATGACGAATTTTGCGATACCGACCTTTTTTGCTTTCAGCAATGCGTCGCGAAGAAGAATGTAAGCCTTTGCAGATTTTTTTTCAGGTTCGATGTAGTAGGACTTTTCATAATATTTCGGGTCGATCTCCTGCTCGTCCGAGAATTGCACCACTTCGATCTGGTCTGTCTTTTCCGGAAGCGCGCTTTTAAAGTCCTCATTTTGGAGGAGCACGTATTCTCCCTTTTCATATTCATATCCTTTAACGATGTTTTCATAGGGGATCTCCTTGCCATCCTCTCTGCAGACGCGAACATAAGACACCGGACAATTGGCTTTTTTATCAAACAGCTTAAAACTCAGCGCGCGATCGCGCGTCGCGCTGTAGAGTCTTACCGGAATATTTATCAGACCGAACGACAGGGCTCCCGTCCATATTGATTTCATAAGATTATGTGAAGCTAATTTGTTAAAATGCGATGTCATTAAATGCTAGGGGCGATGTACCAGGACAGCGCTTTTCGTTTTTCTTTCTAGTGAAGATCGTCTAATTACCTCCTATTCCGGCGTTTTCTACTGCTGATTCGGGTTCCATAAGCTTGCCGAGATTTTCAAGCTCGATGGCCGTAAATAATTTCTCGGCGCGCGACAAAATTTCTTTTTCTTCTTTTTCCGCATGCTCAAGAAGAGATTCCATGATCTCGGTAATGCGCTCTTTTTTATCGCCGAGGAATACGCGGGCGGCAAGGATCTTTGAAGCCAGATTCTTTTGAGCGATCTCTGTTTCCATGAGTTCGTCCGAGCCGCCGAGCTTTTCTTTCAATGCGGGGTAGAAGTATATATCTTCCATTTGTTCGTGATACGAGAGCGCGTCCAGTATCTTAATTTCCACGTCTGCGCGCTTATCCTCTCCGATCGTTTTGAACTTATTAAAAAGCTCTCTCGCGGCCTCATGGTCTCGTTTTATAATGCGTGTGGCGTTCATACGCGGTTAGATACTTATATCGTATGAATACGCCATGAAAAACGCGACGCGATAATTTTTATTTTCCCCGATGCTTGAAAAACTCAACCTGCCGAAGGCGTTTAACCGCTTCCTCTCGGGTTTTATAAGGTCCCCCTAAATTTTTTTCGGTTTTCTCGGAGAGAACATAATATCCGTCTTTGCGTTTTTTGATCATTTTTTTGACCCGCCCGACAGCGGGTGTTTTTTCTTCTTCTTGACCGGATTCATCATGGCATTCTTCACCTTTCCCTCCAGCCTCGGCGGTCTGGTCAAATGATCCGACTCGCGCAACAATCTTTTTTTGTCGATGGGATCTTGTTTTTTCATATTCATAACTTTATTTTCATTTTGTTAAACTATCATGAACATTGATATAATGGATGTATATCCGCTAGAACAAAATATTTATGACGGCGAAAAGCATAAAGAGTTATATTATTATCGTGTTAGTGGCGCTCATGGCGATCGCCGCATCGTTATATTATCTTAACAGCAAAAAAAGCGCGCCCTCGATTGAGGTCTTGTCTCCGAAGACGGGCGATGTGATAAAAAGCGGGTCCGTACAGACCATACGATGGGTATCGAAAGGCATTCCCTCTGAAAATAAAATATCGGTAAGCATAAAGCGCGTCCCGCCCCCGCCTCTCCAAACGGAAGGACAGGAGTTCGATCCGATCGTTTTTATCGAACTCGCAAATACCGGGTCTAAAGAATGGGTCGTTTCCGATATGTATCCGAACGGGGAGTACATTCTTGAAGTTGCGAGCTATGCTTCGATCCCTGTTACTGATCCGATCGTTGCGGAAAGCGGAAAATTTATCATACAAAAAGAGAAGAGAAATAGAGTGCAGGCCGCATTCAAGAGCGATAAGCTCGGACTCGAATTTTCTTACCCGTCCGGACCGGAAGGTTATGTTTTAGAGGAAAGAATGCCGATAGAGGGGGAGAAGGACCTGATACAAACCATCATATTGTTGCGAACCGAAGACAAACTAAACGAAAGCAACATACCGGTCGGAGGAGAGGGTCCTGCAACGATCACCATATCGGTTTTTAAAAACTCGAAACAACTGCCGCCGGAAGCATGGGCGGAGGAGAATATCATGTACAGCAATACCAATCTCAGACGCGGTGAAATTTCGAGAACGACGATAAGCGGGGCAAAGGCGATCCGATATTTTACGGACGGACTTTATGCTTCTGAAAACGCGGTGATCGCGGATAACGATCGTGCGTACGTCATAACGGGTATGTTTTTGGATGAGGATTCCGATCTCCGGCGAGATTTCGAACCATTGATCCGTTCGTTCAAGATCATTCCAAGATCGTAGAACATCCGCTGGATTTTTTTAGCGGAGTTGTTACAATAAGGTAATGATGTTTTCCAAACGAGCTCTCATTTTTTTGTCGATCCTTTTTGCGGCGCTTCTTCTCGGCGCATTTATTTTATTTTTTAAGAACGGCAAAGGTCCGTCAGGAAGACCTTCCTACAAAAGTCCCGTTGTTGATATGACCGTTCCGTTGGATTTTACAAAGACGGGATATATTACGATCAATAATCCCGGACAAAAAACCGGAGTAATGTATCTCGTGTATGAACAACCGGGCGCTCCCGCTCTCTTCAAAGAACTTAAGATCGATGAAAAAAGCGTTTGCATCGGAGGTTTCGGTAAAATGCCTTGTATGGCGATGAACATAGACTGGGGAAGCGCTTTCAGTGGAAAACGAGCGGAGGTAAAAGGCATCACAAAAAGCGATGTGGTCGTGGTACGGCAGCTTCGAGTGATCGATCTGCCGATCTGATCATTCAATATTAATATCTTTTATTTATTCGCGAACAGCGTTTTCGATCGATGATCCATTTTGTGCGTCCTTTGTCAGAACCGGAGTTCCTGCATAATAAATGGATGATCCGTTATTGGCCGCAGCTTCGAGGGTTTTCGTTTCTCCGATATCTGTTTTGCTGCCGTTCCTTACGCTCACGCCGGCATCGTCCGCGGTGAATTTTTTTGCGTCGATCGCCGATGCGTTTTCCGCGGACAGCGTCGCTTCGGTCGATGCACCGGAAAGTTCCAGAAAACTGCCATTGCCGATCTTCACCGAAAGTTTCTCCGCTGTTGTTTCAAAACTTCCGCGCGATGCATTCGTCAGGAATATCGACATCGCTTCCGACTCCGCGGACGTTCCTTCGAATCGAACGCCATTTTCTCCGCTAAAGGCGAGCACTGACGGTGAGGTTACGGTCACCGTGGGCGTGATCATGCCGCAAAAAATACATATGAATTTTTCCGGCTTGTCTATCGGTTTGATGGAGAGAACGCCGTTTTGCGAGACGACGGAAGTATTATTGATATATCTTTCCGGGGCGGTGAGCGTTACCGATGTCGTGGTTCCTTGCGTATACACGACATGAACGCCGTTCTTAGCTGAGATCGCGGAGAACGGGGCGGTTATTTCAATGATCTTGGTTTTTTCTTGAAATGCGGGATTTGTTTTTGTATATGAAATGAATTCTGCGCCGTACACTAATCCCGATACCGTACTCACTACAAGAGCGATGAACCAAAAGCCGAGCAGTGCGAACATCGCCGGCATGCTCACGCTCCAGCGCTTTCGTATCAGTATGTTCGCAAAAAATATAAGAAACAGTACGGGGATCGCGAGGGACGCGTACAGAGAGACGGATGTCACGGCGATCGCAAAAGGTGAAAGCACTTCGCTTATCGGGAAGTCAAAGTACGCTTGCCCGGCGGGGATGACCATCAGGATAAAAACAACCGTGAGGGCAAAAAGAGATATCGTTGAAATAAGCAAAATGACAATTCCGATCACTGTTCCGAGAAACGGAATAAGTTTGGTAAAAATAAATGAAACGATCTTTTTCAAAACGGAAAACGGACCGGAAAATATTCGGTCTTTCAGTCCTTTATCTCTCTTTACTTCTTCGACCCGTTCTTTCACTCTTTCCGTAATGGTTTCAATAGTAACCGGAGTCCCCGTCATTTCCATTCGTTGCGAAACGGTTTTTGCTTCGGGTATGGCAAGCCAAAGGATCAGGTAGATCAATATGCCGATCCCGTCGAAGATCGTGAAAACGATGAAAGCGATGCGCACCCAAACGACATCAATACCGAAGTATGCGGCAATTCCGGATGCTACGCCCGCGACGACTTTGTCATCGGGGTTTCGATACAGACGTTTTACCTTTTGCGGCGTTCGATCTTCCTCGCTCCGCGTTCCTTCTTGGCGTTTCGATTTTATATCTTCGAAATCTTCCACGCCGCCCATGGCCGCCATGACCGCATTTACTTCAGTTTCCGAAATAATATTCTTGCCGCTCTCTATAAATTGTTCGGCTATGCGCGCTTCAATATCTTTAACCACTTCGATCTGATCCGGATTATCCTCAAAGTGAGATCTGATACCGGAAAGATATCGATCGAGCGATTGATAGGCATCTTCCTCTATTATAAAAGGAGACCCCGCAAGTGAAATTGAAATTGTTTTTTTCATAGTAAATGTAATAGTGATAAAAAATATTATTCAGGGTGCATTTCGTCCGATGGCGCGCTCTGTCCCGCGATCAGCGAATCGACAGACTTGATAAGCGACCTCCAGACGGTTTTGAGCTGAGCGAGATCTTCTTCACCGAGCGGAGTGAGCGTGTAATATTTTCGCGGAGGTCCGGACTTGGATTCTTCCCATGTGTAGTTCAGAAGTTTTTCCGATCTGAGCCGGGAGAGAAGGGGATAGAGCGTTCCTTCAACGATGAGAAGATCCGCAAGTTTGAGTTTTTTTAATATATCGGACGCGTAGATCTTTTCTCTTGAGATAATAAGCAGCACGACGAATTCAAGCATGCCCCGGCGCATATCGGCCTTGGCGCTCTCTATTTCCGTACGTATCTTTGGTGAAGTTTTATCATACATAAGGGAAGTATATCACATAGTACTATGTAGTGCAAGGTACTAAGTATTAAATAACTCATTTCTTCATTAAACATTTAGTATGGGTGCGTAGCAGATGTTGCGCGAGCTCTAACTCTGCTTCTGTGCCATGCAATGGGCGTCAGATATTAATGGCTTTTTGTACGCGCGGGACCGGTTCGTCCTCTCGTTTAGCAATTAAATATATTTCTTATTATGGCAAAAACCAGCACCTATTTAAATTTTTCTCGTTCGACGGAAGAAGCCTTTAACTTTTACAGATCCGTCTTTGGCGGAGAGTTTGTCGGAGGCATTACTCGAATGGGAGAAACTCCTCCAGAAGAAGCGATGCCTCCGCTCGCCGATGAAGACAAAGATCTGGTGATGCATATCGCTTTGCCGATCCTTGGCGGGCATATGCTTATGGGAACTGACGCTCCGGAATCGATGGGATTTCATCTCACGCAAGGCAACAATGTTTATATTAGTCTTGAACCTGACACTAAAGAAGAAATGGAAAGACTTTTTCAATCACTTTCCGAAGGAGGAAAGATCAGCATGTCGCTGCGGTTGATGTTTTGGGGAGCCTATTTCGGATCTTTTACCGATAAGTTCGGTATTAATTGGATGATCAACTACGCTCCGAAAAATGAATCGAGTGATCAGTAACGCGGGTGTGCGTGTGTGTGGATACGGTCGAAGCAAAAGATCCGCCTTTAGAAGGCGGATCTTTTGCTTTTCAATTTCTATAATAATTATGATTCCGGAAGCGCATCCCATTTTTTCATAATGCCGTCTTTCCAATCCTCTCGCTCATCTTCGCTCATGGAAGTCATTTTCTTGTCATTGGGGTGATCGGTCCGCATATGGTTCATAGCTTCGTCCATCATCTCCTCCGGCGTTTCCGCGCTTATTTTTCGATCGCACGGACCGCCCATATCTCTGCATGTCATTGTTTTCATATATTTTTTATTATTGTTATGAATAATATCGGTGTAGCGCCTTTTCTCGATAATAATACGTTTACAGGATTTGTTTCTTTCAGGTTTAGAAAAACATCTTCATCTGTTTTTTAAGATTGGAAATAAACGCTTAATGAGAAACGTATCAAGGGAAACGGATAAATGCCAGAGTCAAATAGATCGAATTAATAATTTTATAATAATATAATCACGCCTATGAAAATGAAAATGAACAAACGCAGGATCGGGACCGTAGCGAGTATCGCGGTATTTGCCGCCTATACCATGGCTGTTTTTCCGTTCGCTCCGGCTTGGGTAAAAGCTCAGAGTTCGACATCGAATACGTCGACGACAACACCTGCGACGATAGCCGTGGCTGTGGCCACCACAAGGACTGTTCCTGCGAAAGTGTTGAATGTTGATCCTGACGGCTCTGTCCTTATTCGCGGAGCGCTCACCTCTGTTTCGACCACAACTATGATGATCGAGAGCTGGGGCGGACCGTGGACCATAAATGTTCCGATCTTGGGTGTTGAGATATACCCGGCATCCGTAAACGGAAATATCACTCAATTCAAGGTCGGTGATTTCATCGGCGTCTTGGGTACGGTCAGTACTTCGGAGAACTTTGTTATCGACGCAAATGTTGTTCGCGACTGGACGTATCAATTTGAATCGCCATCGCAAGCTACCGTGCCTGCTGCTTCAGTGATACCGACCGCGCCCGCGATCCCAACCGGTACGGCCACCACGTCAGTTGCTTCAACGGGCAATATCGGCACGCTCAGCGTTCCTCAAAAATATTTTGGAACGGTGAGCGATCTCCGATCCGGATCATTTATATTGCTGACAGGAGACAGATCTTACACCGTTACGGTGTCTCCGATAGCGCTCGTGGTGAATAGCGGATGGTCAACCATTTCTTTGGCGAGTCTTCGCAATGGCGATACCGTTGAAGTGAGCGCCATTCCGACCAGCGCAGTCGGCCTCACCGGCCTCATTATACGAAATACAGCGACGGCTCCGAACCCGATATCAACCTCAGCGACCAGCACAGCCACCACGAGTACGAGTACTCTGCCGGCCGTGGACACTTCGACAGCGACGAGCACGGCAGGAACGATCGCAACCACGACAGCAACGACAACAAACACAACCACGGCAACATCAACATTAGCGACGACTACGGCGGCAACATCCACCGCAGCGACGTCTACCAATGCTTATTAAACAAATATTATAAAACGAAAAACGGCGGTCTTGCGACCGCCGTTTTTCGTTGTCATGAGCGCAATTGTTCACTTTTGTAATTTCGAGTTTGGGAATATAATAAAGAAAAAACTATTATGAAAAAGTTTTCTCTCATTTTTATCGTTTTGGTGATCGTGACCTTGAGCGGTTGGCATATCTCGGAACGTTCGAAAAAGGCAGATGTTCCCGTTCCTGAAAACAAGCCGATCGCCGTGGTCCTGTATTCATGCAAAGAAGGAAATACCATCCAAGCGCAATATTATAAGGGAGAGTCTCAGGCTCCGGTCAAGCCCGGTGAACCGCCTATTCCAACGGGAAGCGTGCAATTAAAATTAAGCGATGGACGCGCGATGGAAATTCCGCAGACGATCAGCGCCGACGGTATTCGATATGCCAACGCGGATGAGACATTCATTTTTTGGGGAAAAGGGGATGGAGCGCTGGTGCTGGAAAACAATTCGGAGAAAAGCTATATCGGATGCATAAAGATCGCCGATGCGCCCGCCGGATCCGATCTTTCAAATTTCTATTCCGATCCGAGCGGATCGTTCTCTCTTCGCTTTTCCGAAGGTTACGCGGTCGATCCGTCATATCGATACGATCTTGAACGGGGAAAAAAGATCGCCGGCGTAAAGTTTACGATCCCTCCCGAGCTCGCGGAAGGCACCAATCTTTCAAACGACAGTTATCTCAGTGTTGAGACTTTGCCGATGATGCCCGAATGCACTGCAGATCTCTTTCTGTATGACAAAACGACTGCTCAAAATATAACCGAAAAGAATGGCGCGGAATTCTCGGTCGCTTCTTCGACTGGCGCCGCCGCCGGCAACCGATACGAAGAAACCGTGTACGCCATTCCCGGTTCCGATCCGTGCATGGCGATCCGATATTTCATTCATTACGGAGTGTTCGAAAACTATGCTCCGGGCATGGTAAAAGAATTCGACAAGACGTCGCTTCTCAAAAAATTCCACGAGATCAGAAGCACCTTTGTTTGGAATCAATAGAATAAGTTTTCTCAATTTAACTTTCAGGCAAGTAAAACGGTAGCGGAGATTGCAAAAATTATTCCAATGGTGATCTTTAGCGTAATTTCCTCTTTAAGGAATAAAACCGACAAAATTACTGTTATAACAGGATAGAGAGCGGTTAAAGGGACGACAAAACTGGAGGGTTTTAACTTCAACGCTATTATGAAGGTGACAGTACCAATACCCCAAAGGATTCCAAAAAGATATCCATTTAAACTAAAATTTTTGGTGATGGATACTACCTCGTTTTTGTAAAAAAGAGCAACAAGCAATGCAACGGATAACGTGCCCAATGCTTCCAGTAAGTATCCGTAAATCGAACTCGAATGCTGTAAAACCGTTTTTCCAAGGAACGCACCGATTCCCCATGCAAGAACCGTGATAAAAATAAATATGTTTGCTGTCATGGCGAATGTATTCGTAAATCCTTAAATCCGTTAATCCTTAAATCTTTTAGCGTCTACGCCTCCGACAAATATCCCCAGCCCATGAGCCGGTCGCTGTCTTCGGGCCATCGATCGCCGATGTCGCTTCGGTAATACATGTTCGGAATGAGAACGTTTTGCACTCTGCGGTAGGCTTGCATTTGTGCTTGCTTCATCGTTGCGCCCTGTCCGGTCACGATGAGCGCCGTACCGTCGGACGCGGCGCAGGACCAAATACCGTTGATCTTTCGCACCCCTTCGATATGAACGCCGTCTTGCTGATCTCGTTTCTTGAAGAGGATGCCTGCATCTTCAGAAAGCTCGCGATAGGTTTTTTTGTCTTCGAACGGGAAGGGAGGGACGACGATGCGTACGCCGACGGAAAAACCTTTTTTTACTTTAAAATCCGTATTCACGCCGTTGGCCAGATCATAAAGAAACTGTCCGATCGGCGTCGTGATACTGTCGGTTTGTATCTGGATGGTCGGATAACCGAAGCGCGAGGTAAATTCGAGCGGATAAATTCCGTTGCCGTTCACCATAGTATTGATGTCTATATAGCCGGCAAATTTCTCTTCCCGCAGTTTTGCTTCAAGTTTTTTAAGAGTACTGTTGAACATTTTATTAGGCTTGCTCCAGAACATGCTTGTGCCCATTTCTCCCGTGGATGGTCCGACATTGCCGGGAAATAATTTTTTGTGTTCAAAATTGATATTGATCGGTTCGAGAAATCGGTTGCCGTTGAAAAATGCGCCGATAGCCACTTCAACGCCGGTTGCTTTTTTCTGAAGCTGAAAAATTTTGATGACGTTTGCCCAAGTTTTTTTATATATCTGCAAAAGGTCGATGACATCGGATCCGTCATCTTCCATTCCGACGAAAAGAAGATGCTTGGTATTCTGCGCTTCGCCGGATGGTTTAATGACATAAGCCGCCGGATGTTCCTGAACATATTTTATTCCCTCGTCAAAATTCGTGAAGTCCTGGCTGAGAATGGTGTTCACGCCGGCTTGTTTCAATTCGCTCTGTCCGAATCCGCGGTCATCCTCAAGCCGATCGGTATACGGCGTTCCTCCGATCACGGCTTTTCCTTTTTTTCGCAATTCAGCCGCAAGCGTTCCGTGGCCGTTCGTGTCGTCAAATACGATAACATCCGCCCAGTCAACTTCAGCACGCCAATTCGTGACTTTCGGAATAAAACCGTCGCCCGTAAGGCGCTCGTCTTTTTCGTCGATATAATATTTGATCTCGTGTCCTTCTTTCTGAACTTGCCACGCAAGATCTACGTGAAGCCCTACATGGGAGATAAATAAAAAGTGAAGTGGTTTCATTATAAGTGCTATTTTTTAGGTTCAAACATCAGATAATCAAACGGTTCGCCTGTCCCATACCAATTATCTATTTTACGGATAAATTTTGCGCCGTATTTTTGGAATCCGACGCTGCTGTTGTTTTTGGTATTAGCATGCAAAACGACGGTTCTGTCCGGGAATGTTTCCAGGAATTTTTTCAGAAGTTTTCCGAAATATCCTTTTCCTTGCATGTCGGGACGGACGACGACGTTATTCAAATATAATGCCCCGGGAATTTGTTCAATGTCAGGATCTGCCTCGCGCAGTTCGTCAATTTCTTCCGCCAGATCGATCGTCATAAGATAGCCGGCAATGCGTTCTTCTTCGTCATAGGAAAGTATGTTGATGGCGCTCGGGTGGTGAAGCGCTTTATGCATCTCTTGTTCCTCCCACGCGAGTGATTCGTGAAAAACTTCGCTTTCCATTTTTGCGATCTCTTTTATGAGATCTTCCGAAATATCTTTTTCTATAATGGTTTGATTGGCTTTTGACATGACATTATTATACCTTTCTCTCGCAAAGACACAAATTTGTGATATACTTTTACCATGAAAAAGCATGCTGACGTTTACATTAAAAAAATAGAGGATCATAACGATCACGAGGTTTGGCTCGTCGACGGAGTGCTGATCCGCAACGAACTGAACGACAGTTTTACCGAGTACGGATATCACGTGCGTTTTCCCTTTATTCCTCAGAACGAGATTTGGATAGAAAAAGACACCAACGATGACGAATGGAAATATTTTTTGGAAAATGTGGATTTCGAAATGAAAGGTTTGGCGGAAGGGAAGAAACTCGAAGATGTCGCGGAAAAAGCCGATAAAGCGGAGCGAAGGGATAGAAGACAATCTCCTCAAATGCGAAAAATAATCGAATCGCACCATGAGCGCAAAGAAGCGCTTGAAAAGATCCGCAAAGAAAAATTTGATGAATATTGCAACGAGAACATTACGGTTTGGCTTATTAACGGAGAATTCGTGCGCACGCTATATTTTTCCGAATATGCGTACGGCGGACACGATCTGGTCTATGATTTTGTTCCACAAAATGAAGTTTGGATCGAAGATGTTCTTGAACCGAAAGAAAGAAAAATTATACTGCTCCATGAACTTCACGAAAGGTCTCTCATGTCCGGCGGAAAAGATTACGAACATGCGCACCATGGCGCGATCATAGTGGAGGCATATTACCGCGAGCATCCCGAAGAGCTGCATGAAAGACTGAAAGAGGAGCTCGCCAAGAATAGTTCTTAGGTGCATATCGATTGCCGTGGTATAAATAAGCTATGGATAGTTCAAACCCTTCGCGTGAGAAAAATAAAATGGGTGTTTATCTTGGCGTGATCGGAATGCTTTTCTTGGTTTTGGTTTTTACGGTTATCACTGAACGCGCAAATTCTTCTTTTAATACAAACGCCACATCGACAGCCTCCGGAACAAAGGAACAGGTTTTGGAACCGGCGCCCGAAGTTTCAGCTCCGCTTGTTTTGGATACCGTTCTCTATGATAAAAAAATGCTAGGGCTCGCGACCTACGCATCGACGACGTCAACGACCACAGCGAGGCTTTGGCCGGTCAAAACCGTTTATCCGAAGGCGGGAGCCATTCTTCCATTTTCCCGCATCGTCGCCTATTACGGCAATCTGTATTCCAAAGGCATGGGCGTGCTCGGCGAATATCCGGAAGACGTCATGTTGGAAAAACTGAAGGCTGAAGTAAAAAAATGGGAGAAGGCGGATCCGGAAACTCCCGTTATACCCGCATTGCATTATATTGATGTCACCGCTCAAGAGAGTGTGGGAAAGGATGGCATGTATCGGCTTCGAATGCCGGATCATCAGATCGATGAAGTGCTGCGCATGGCGAAAAAGATAAATGCGATCGTTTTTTTGGACATTCAGGTTGGGAAAAGCACCATGCAGCAAGAGCTGCCGCTTCTTGATACCTATTTAAAAATGCCGAATGTGCATCTCGGCATTGATCCGGAATTTTCCATGAAGACGGGAAAGAGGCCCGGCACTGTCATTGGGACGATGGATGCGACCGATGTGAACTATACGGCCAACTATCTGGCAAAGCTCGTCCGCGATAACCATCTTCCGCCGAAGATACTTATTGTGCATCGATTCACTGAAGATATGGTAACGAATTATAAAGCGATCAAGCCTCTGCCGGAGGTACAGATCGTGATGGCGATGGATGGATGGGGACCGCCTGAAAAAAAGATCGGTACCTACAAACAGGTCATCTATCCCGAGCCGGTCCAGTTCACCGGATTCAAACTTTTCTACAAAAACGATCTTCGCGCTCCGAGCACGCGGCTGCTCACTCCTTCGGATATTTTAAAATTAAATCCGAAACCGGTGTATATACAATATCAGTAGACGGAGTATAAGGGATTAGTATCAGTGTCAGAGACGACAGACGGACGTGTCATAATAACTTTTTCAACTTATGAAAAACCGGGCGCCTTTTCAGGCGCCCTTGGTGCGTGCTTCTTTATCCCTTAGAAAAAAGTGATGTGCGGATAGGTGCGAAAGAGCTTGTCGAGCGAATCGATGTCTCCGATCATGCGCAGAGCTTCTGCGAACAGACGCTGGTCGTCCATTTGGCAGTGGTGATATTCTACGCCTTTCGGCATTTTGTCTAAACGCATTATTTCGTACAATGTCGTTGTCTTGTCCAGTGCGACTTTCGTGTTATGCAGTTTTATTCCCGAACACTTGGCAATGGATCCCGCTTGCATGACAGAAATAGCATCCCGCGGCGGTTCATTATACGCCCGCGCAAGAATAGAGTTATAATCGCTCTCGTTGATTATGCCGCCTAGTTCCGCGTATCGTTTATAACAGTTTCTTATTTTCACCGTCTCTTTCATGACACTATCCTCCTTGTGAAAATGGGCATCTGATATCAGTATACGCGTTTAAAGAAAAAGTAAAAGGCGCAAAACAAAGATCCTGACCGAATGAGATCGGTCAGGATTGTGAAAATACGCTTTTCTTGAAAATGTTCGAGTAAGCCTATTCTTCTATTTTTTTTCCAGAGGATAAAATTCTTCCAGCGCTTCTTCCAGTTCCGCGGCGAAAGTGAAAACTGGACCTCCTCCCATCATCATCGCAACACCAAAGACTTCCAAAACTTCTTCGCGGGTGGCTCCGAGTTTTTTACATTCTTTCATGTGATGAAGCAGACATCCGCTGCATCGCAAAGCGAGAGCGATCCCGAGCAGGATCAGTTCTTTTGTTTTGGCGGAAAGCGCGCCATCCGATCTGGCCTTCGCTGAAAATTGCAGATAAGGGGGAATGGTTTCGGGAAGGTTATTTTTTGCGAACAAATATCCTTTGTTTACTTTTGTCAGTTTTTCACGAGCCGGCGTTGTCATATGCATTTCTCCTTTTTTGGTTGGAACAGAACCAATGCCAATGTATCACACCGGATAAACGCTTGGCTACTTGCATTTTTTTTAAAAATATGTTATTATGAAGAGAATAAGAGTAACAGCTAATAAATAATCTCTATATGGGTAATTTTAATCGAGGGGGAGATCGCGGCGGAGACAGAGGCGGTTTTCGCGGAAATGGCGGCGGACGTGATTTTGGACGGCCGACTTTTCAGAAAAGAGGTTTTGGTAATAGCGGTCCGATGCATCAGGCAACTTGCGCTGATTGCGGAAAGACGTGCGAAGTACCCTTCATTCCGAAGGACGGAAGACCCGTATATTGTTCGGATTGTTTTATGAAAAAAGGAGGAAGAGATGGAGCGAGCGACAGAGGACAGGATCGCGGAGCGAGAGATTTCCACAGCTCGGCCGATCGTTCTTTCCAAAAACCGGCATATGAACAGCCTCGCATGGACGGCGACACCAAGCGGCGATTGGAATCGATAGAATATAAGATCGACAAACTCGTTCGCTCGATGGACATGCTCCTCTCGGCAAAGATAGCTCCTTCAGAAAAAGCGAAAGAAGAGAAACCGAAGGACCCCGCGAAGATCAAAGAAGAATTGACCGCGGTGGTAAAAAAAGTTTCCAAAGAGGCAAGTAAGGAGGTAAAGGCCACGAAGGAAGCGAAAGCGGAGAAGCCGGCAAAGAAAGCAAAAACAGCTAAGAAATAGGCTCACAAAAAATTCGCCGCGCTCGCGGCGAATTTTTTTGCTGCCAACAACTTCACTCTGCGTTCAGAAAGAATTGATCATTGGAGCGGCCAGTTGTTCGGGTCTGATAGATTTTCCATTGATTTTTCATTATATTAAGCTATTATTATAATATGAATCCCAACAGCGATACGTCTCGATCCGCCACTTCCGACTTGAAGCGGCATTTTTCGGGCTCCAGCTTGTTTTTTAAGACATATGACAAGGGAAAGCGGATCCTTCCTCTCTTTGTTATCGGGGCATTTCTTTTTTACCTCATAAAAGAAGCCAGAAGTTTTAAAGATATAGATATTTTGGGAATGAGCGTCAGCCTGCTTGCGGGGCTGTCCATTTTTCTTTACGGGATGTCGAAGATGGAAAGTTCGCTCAACCGTCTGGCAGGAAGCCGCGTAAAAAAAATGCTTGAGACGGCGACCGAGAAAAAACTTTCCGGATTGGCGACCGGCGCAGCGGTCACCGCACTCGTCGGTTCTTCCTCCATCACGACGGTCATTCTTATCAATCTGGTGGGGACGAGCATACTTTCGTTTGCCCGTTCGGTCCCGGTGATCTTCGGAACCAACATAGGATCTACCGTCACCCTTCAATTGCTCGCGTTCAACGTCGATGCGATCATTCCGTATTTTCTTGTTGGCGGATTTTTTCTGCTGTTCATAAACAAAAATAACAAAAAATGGCAGAGTGTCGGAAATGTTGTTTTTGGACTGGCGCTCATTTTCTTCGGTCTGTCCCTCATGAAAACGGCGATGATCCCGCTCAAGACATTTCCTCCGTTCGGAGAGATCATGATGAACATGGAAAATCCGTTCTTTGGCATGTTCGTCGGATTCATCTTTGCCGGATTGATCCAGTCAAGCGCGGGGACGGTCGCCGTCGTGATCGCGCTCGCCGCCAACGGTCTTGTGACACTGCCCGCCGGTATCGCGCTCATTCTCGGCGTGCATATCGGAAAATGCAGTACGGCTTTTTTGGCAGGCATTGGAAAGAATGGACTGGCGGCCAGAGTTGTTGTCGCCACCACCATCTTCGCCGTATCGAGCTCTCTGGTATTTATATTCTTTATTCCTGAATTAGCGTATGCCGTGCAGTGGGTGGGAGGCAGCGTTCCGCGGCAGATCGCAAATGCGCACACGATATTCAATGTGATCGCGGCGCTGGCATTTCTCCCTTTCACTGAGACGCTTACGGCGTTCGTTGAAAGAACGGTTCCTGCGAGGAGAACAAAAGAAGAGGAAGAATCCATTCCAAAATATCTGCGCAGCGAAGAAGAAATTCACAGCCCTCTCGGAGTATACTTCGGTTTGCTCGGCGTAAAACAGGAACTCCATCGCATGGGAGAGATAGTGCTCAGTATGTACGATGACGTTTTGAAAGGCATGCTTCATGGAACCGAAGAAGAATTGGAAAAGATCGCGAACAGAGACGACTCCGTGGATGCTCTCTATGATCATATTTACGAAAATATTCTGGTCATTCGGCTTGCAGACGTGACCGAAGAGCAGCTTGAGATCATAAATAAACTCGAACGGTTCGGCGATGAGCTTGAACGCGCGGGCGATACCGTGAAGCGTCTTGCTCATTATGGAACGGTGCGGGCGGAGAAAGGTTTGGAGATCAGCGAGGGGACTCAGCAAAAAATTACGGAAATGCACAACCTCATTCATGAACAATTTTTGCGCTTGCTCAATGTGATCTCAGGGGTCATGTCTAAAGAAGAAAGAATGAGCACGGAAAAAGAGATCATCGACGAGAGGAATCTTATCCTGAAACGAAGCGATGAAATTATCGGATATCTGCAGAGGATCCGGGGAGAAGGCGAAAGGCCTTTCCGTCTGGAAGCGTTTAAGGTTGAACGCGATATGCTTCGTTACATGGCGAGAGTGTATAAAAAGATCCATCATATGGCTTCATTGCATCTTTCAAATTACGCTATGGAAAGAGAAGACGAAGAGGACGAGTCTTCGGGAAGCGAAAATGATCTTGAAATTATCAATAATTAAATCGTATGATATATTTGCTATTCTTTATTTTGGTAGCGTTGTCGGCGTTTTTTTCCAGTTCGGAAACCGCCTATTTTAGCATTCGCCACAGCCAGGTCCGGATAATGCAGGATCAGAAAAAGAGGAACGCCGAACTCGTGCATCTGCTCAAAGAAAATCCCGAGCGCCTCCTCATAACCATTCTTGTCGGAAACAATATCGCGCAATTCTCCGCGGCGACCGTTGCCACCTTGTGGGGCATCGGCGTATTTGGCGGCATTGGAGCGGGGATCTCCACAGGGGTCACCACCTTTTTCCTTCTTGTTTTTGGGGACATGCTCCCGAAGTCTTTTGCGATCTCTCACAATACAACGATAGTACGCCGCGTTGCACAGCCTCTGTACGCGGTCTATGTCATCTTGTATCCCGTCGTATGGTTTTTATTGAAACTTCACCGCACCTTCAACTCATTCATGGGGGTACGCAAGCCTTCGATCGTCAGCGAAGAAGAGATACGCGCCATGAGCCGTCTCGGGGTGGAACATGGGGAGATCGATAAGCAGGAACAGGAAATGATCGAAAAGATCTTCCGATTCGACGATGTAAAGATCGGCGACATCATGACGCCTATGGATCGAGTCGAAGTTCTCGACGGGGATGTTCCGGTGGAGCAGATCGCCTATTTTGTTTCTCAGTCGGGATTTTCGCGTTTTCCGGTTCATGACGGGGGCAGCGCGGAGAAGATCGTCGGTTATATTCATGTGAATCAGATTATGAAAGCGCTTAATTCCGACGACAGGGATCGTCCGATCATTGATTTTATCACCCCGATAAAAAATGTCAGCGAAGAAAGACCCGTCGACAGCGTTTTTCGAAGCATGCAAAAAAGCCATCACCATTTGTATCTGGTCTTTGATGAGATCGGAAAACATGCGGTCGGTATAGTCACAATGGAAAATGTACTTGAGGAGATCGTAGGAGAGATTAAAGACGAGACGGATGATTAAACGGATGAAAATAGAAAATCGAAAATAGAGAATAGAAAAAACGCCCCGCATTTCTGCGGGACGGTTTTGCCTTATTAGGCGAATACGTTTATGAGGATCCAAAGGTTCACAAAGGTGTGCGTCCATGCGGCGGTCGCAAAACCTCGTTTCAAATAGATCGTTCCATAAGCTATCCCGAGCAGGAATAGCGCGGAAAAACCTTGAGGCGTGAACGGATTTCTCGGTACGAGACCGAAAACATGCACATAATGTACCGCAGAAAAAAGAAGGGCAATGATCACAACGGCGAATATCTTTGACGCCAATTCGTGCTTTGTAAAATGTTGGAATATTCGTACGAGTCCTCCAAGAAGGATGACGCGCATGACAAGCTCTTCAAAAAATCCGCCTCCGGCACCGCGCGTAAATTTTAGCAGGATCTCGCCGAAAGGAGGAATGCCGTGTTGAAAGGGCAGTATCAAATTACCATAACACAATAAGTATACGGACATAAAGACAACAAAACTGAGCAATACCGCTTCGTTGAGCGTCATGAAGAAAAACGACGGCTGTATATCAATGGCGCCGTATTTCCTCGCTTCATGCCGTATGGCGAGCAGCGATCCGGACACGAGAGCAATAAGAAGAAGGGGAATACCCAGTTCATCCGGGAGTATCCCGAAAAGCGTTGCTATTTTTTGCAGGATCACTTCGATGCCATTTCTTCCCTCGTTTAGAATAGGAAAACCTATCTCGTAAGCGATCAGAAGAGGAAAAGCCGCGAGTGTTATTCCATACGTAAAAGTTCGGGAAACCGCCTGATAACCCGCAAGACCGCGGATCGGGGTTTTGATTTTGTTTTCCACAGAAACTCCTCCTTTTAGATATAAAAGCGTGAAAGATTTTGGAAGTGAAAGTTTAAAGATCTTCTGATGTGAAAGTGCGAAAGACCGGCAAAAGAATCTGTTTTTACACTACGTGACTTTCTCAGCTCTGTCAACAAAAAATCTCTCTGCTGTAAATTCTAGCATATGCTAGAATTTAC
>Ga0172379_10003921_pt1 | contig 22849 bp, 19 predicted proteins | sample GrowelOW334metaG_FD_119756 | JGI IMG/M metagenome (GOLD analysis project Ga0172379, IMG submission 119756) | Groundwater microbial communities from an aquifer near a municipal landfill in Southern Ontario, Canada - Groundwater well OW334 metaG | ecosystem: Environmental > Aquatic > Deep... | reverse complement strand
GAAGCTCTCTGGAAAAATATTTGCGAAGTTGGAATGTTCAACCCGCTCATCATGCGCGTGGGTTTGAAGAACAAGAAGTTCCGTTTGGAATCGGGAAATCATCGGATCCAAGCGTTTCACGAGCATGGAATAAAAATGATCCCCGTGACGGTGCAGGTGAAAGAAGAATGCGGTCCGCATCTCAAAGATGTTATGACCGACGCATCTCATAATTTTGACGCTCCCGAGGGATTTTTGATATCGAATATCGCCGACGAATATATGAAACCGAGCGAAGTTTTTAAAGATCTTCATGATAAAATTTAAATAATTATTTGTATGACATCTGAAACAAAAGAAATGTACCGAGGGGAAATGATGAAGACAGTGGAATATCTTCGCACCAAAAAGAAAATTTTATTTCTCACGACCTCGAATCGATGGAGCAGGGAACATGGTGGTGAGATGCCGAAGAGTTCAATACTTGCGAAAAAGATCGCGGAAATGGTCGGAATGGATAAAGTTGAGATCATTGATGTTCCCACACTGAAAATTCATCCGTGCGAGGGAAATGTTTCGACAAAACGCGGAAACAGATGTGGACTTCCTGCGGCGCTTCTTTCAGATAAAGAAAAGAATCCGAGCGGATGTCATAGGTGTTGGGCAAGTATGAACAATTTCGATGATGAATTGTGGAAAATAAGCAAACCGCTTTTGGAAGCTGACTGCGTGGTTTTCTTTAGTTCAGTCCGATGGGGACAACTTAACTCGTTCTATCAAAAACTCATTGAACGTTTGACGTGGCTCGAAAACCGCCATTCATCACTTGGCGAAAGCAATCTTTTGGAAAAGACTGACGCCGGTATTATTTTTCTCGGACAGAATTGGAACGGTAAGAATGTTCTGACCACGCAAAAGCAGGTACTGACATTCTTCGGTTTTCAAGTAAAAGACGATCTGTGTTGGAATTGGCAATTCACCGATGATGCGAACGATGAAAAACCCGAGTCATATAATGAAGCGATAAAAGATTTTACTGAAACATTTTTATCATAAATACATGGTAAAAACCGCCAATTAAAATTGGCGGTTTTTCTTTTGGGAGGATGTTCATAAAATAGCTTTTTTACCTTTAAAAATAAGCGTGCGAAAGAGGAATTTGTTGACGTAAATTCGTGTGATATACTTTCAGGGAATTTGTTTAAAAACTAACCAAAAAACATCATTATGCCAACAAAAAAGAGAGCTGTCAGCCGTAGGAGAAAATATATTTTTGTTGTCGGTGGGGTGATGTCGGGGGTGGGAAAGGGGATTACAGCTTCATCGATTGGCGTTATTCTTCAAGCGCGCGGATTTAAAGTCACGGCAGTAAAGATCGACCCTTATGTGAATATTGACGCAGGCACCATGAACCCCACCGAACACGGCGAGGTTTTTGTTTTAAATGATGGGTTCGAGACCGATCAAGATATGGGGAACTATGAGCGTTTTTTGAACGTTTCCATTCCCTCGGATAATTACATGACGACGGGGCGCGTGTATCAGGCGGTGATCGAGAAAGAGCGCAATTTGAAATACAAAGGCAAATGCGTGCAGGTCGTGCCACATATTCCGCTCGAGGTCATTGATCGGATCCATAAAGCGGCGGAGCTTGCGAATGCCGATATTACGGTGATCGAGGTTGGTGGAACGGTCGGGGAATATGAGAACATTCTTTTTATCGAGGCACTTCGTATGATGAACTTGCGCGATCCTGATGATGTGGCATGCGTGATGGTCTCGTATTTGCCGGTGCCGTCGAAGCTTGGTGAAATGAAAACAAAGCCGACACAGCATGCGGTTCGCGCGCTTAATGCGACGGGAGTTCAACCGGACATTATCATCGGACGTTCGAATGTGCCGATCGATTCCGTGCGAAAAGAAAAGATCGCACTCTTCTGCAACATGCGATCCGAGAACGTGATATCCGCGCCTGATATCGAAAGCATCTATGATGTTCCCGTTAATTTTGAAAAAGACAATCTCTCGGACATGCTTTTAAAAGCGCTCCGAATGAAAGCAAAACAGCCGTCCGACCTCTCCGAGTGGAAAAAATTCGTTGCCAAAACGAAAGATCCGAAAAAAGAAGTGAACATTGCGGTCGTGGGAAAATATTTCGCGACGGGTGATTTTGTACTTTCCGACGCATATATTTCCGTGATCGAAGCGATCAAACAAGCGGCGTATCACAATGGCGCAAAAGCTCATTTGACGTGGCTTTCCGCGGAGGAATTCGAGGGCGACACAAGTAAAAGCGAACTTAAAAAACTTTCTCAGTACGACGGTATCATCGTTCCGGGTGGTTTCGGTTCGCGCGGTATTGAAGGGAAGCTCGCGGTCATCAAATATGCTCGCGAACATAAAATTCCCTATTTCGGTTTGTGTTACGGCATGCAACTTTTGGTCATCGAATTTGCGCGGAATGTTTTGAAACTTGATATTGCAAATACGGCGGAAATAGATCCCGAATCGCCACACCTCGTCATCGACATCATGCCAGATCAAAAGAAAAAAATGCGCGAGGAGAATTATGGCGGCTCGATGCGGCTCGGTGCGTATATCGCACACCTCAAAAAAGGAACGCTTTCGCGAAAAGCGTATGGTGATAAAGAGCAGATCTCCGAACGTCATCGCCATCGTTACGAAGTGAATCCCGATTATATCGAGCAGCTTGAAAAGGGAGGACTCGTGTTCTCGGGAAAGTCACCCGACGGGACATTGATGGAGATCGCCGAGCTTTCCGAGAAAGATCACCCGTTCTTCTTGGGAACGCAATTTCACCCCGAACTCCAAGCTCGTCCACTCGATCCGCACCCGCTTTTCATGGAATTCGTCAAAGTGGCGTTGCTGTTGAAAAAGAAGAAGTAAAAAAATACTCAAAAGAGATTTTATCCATAGAACACCGCCCTATTTTTCAGAGTGGTGTTTTTTGTCGTTTTTGGAAAGTTATGCACAGGTTCTGCTGGATTGTCAAAAGAGTGGTGTTATTATTATAGGCAGGTAAAAAAAGAAATAGGTAACTGCGAAATTTAAAAAAGAGTTTTTTGCAGCGCCTGTTTTTTTCGTATTTATTAAAAGCGTCGTAAAATTATTAAAAGGTAATTAATTAAAAAATAATGAAAAAGTCTACACAAAGTTTTTCGATGTTGACCGCAACCGTTTTGGCTGTGGCAATACTTATTATTCAAGCGGGGGTCGTTCAAGCGGTGACCGGTACGTTCACAGCAACAACAACCGTTGCTAATGTTACAGCTCTCACGGATCAAACCGATGTGACAACCGCGACAGTGGCGAACGTTGCTTCTTCGACACTTGGTGCCACCATGGATTTTGCGGGTGGTGTTGCTGAAGTAAAAGCGAAACAGACACTTACGGTGGCTTCGCTTCCTGCTTCAAGTACAACCATGACGATCGGATCATGTACTGTTGTTTTTGCAACTGTTGCAAGTACAACAGGGGATAGTCTTGATTGTACGGGAGGAACCGCAGTGATCGATCGAGATACCGGTACGGGCGATGTTGCTCGATCAGCAGCTGAAATAGCTACTGTGATCGGTACGATTACCAATATCACAGATACTGTTTTCGGTGCAATGGCTACGAGTACGACAGGTGCGGGCGTTATCGTTTATACCGCGACCGCAACAACAGCAACTTCAAGTCAAATTGCTTATACTGATGGCACGACAGTTATTGGAAATACGGCAGTTACTTCAGTTATCGGAGTTGCTGCAACCGGAACAATAACGGTTCCTGCAGCACTTGTTGTAAGTGCCGCGGAGCATTCCATTTCTTTTGATAGTAATGTTATCGACCTTGGAACTGCAGCCTTAACAACAGCACAAATTGCCACGTTGATAGCTTCTTCATCAAACGCAGCTGCTACGGGAACAAGTTATGTTGCAGACGGAACATATACAGCAACAAGTTCAGGTGCTGTTATCACATTCACCAGATCAGCAACAGGTGTCGCCGGAAATGCTGATGTTACTTTAAGTGATCCGTATTATGGCGCAAAAGCACAGATCAATACGATCACGATCGGTGGAACGGTAGAAGCGGGTGATATCTTTACTGCGACACTTCCGGGATCAGTTGATGCGGCATATACCGCTTCAAGCACGACTGATACAACAGTTCAACATATCGCGAATGGTTTGTACGCCTCAATATTAGCTTCATCCGGATATGCTTCACAAGCATTTACGGCTGCAACGGGAACAAATACCGTTGTTCTTACGGCAAAAATCGCAGGAGTAGGATTTACACAAACTTCAACAACAACAAACAGAACAGCCGTTGCTCAAGTTTCAACATTTGTTCCAGCGTCAACAACAGCTGGTGAAGCTTTCACTGCAACTATTGGCAGCAATTCTTATACTCGAGTTGCCGCTTCAGGAGATACTGTCGCCACGATCGTTGGTGCTTTGGCAACTCTTATGAATGCCGATGCTGCTGTTGCCTGCGTTGATACTGCAAGTACAACCATTACCTGTACGGCAAGTACCGCTGGAACACCTTTTACGTTCACAGGAACAGTTGCTTTGGCAACAGCCGTTACAGCAAGTCCTGCTGCCGGTTCGTATACTGGAGGTCAAGCGGTTACTCTTACTGCATCAGGAGCATCATCAATCCGTTATACATTGGATGGAACAACTCCAACATGTTCAACGGGATTGGCTTATTCAAGTGCCGTGACTGTCAATTTTTCAGGTTCACTTAAAGCTATTGCATGTTACACCGGAGGTGGATTTTCAACGGTTTCTTCAGACGCATATATAATATCATCGTCGGGTAGTTCTGGATCATATGGTTCAGCTTCTTCTGGGGCAACAACTCCAGTTGTAACAACACCGGTAACTCCTGTTACTCCAACAACTCCAACACCGACTCCAGCCCCAAAGACATTGGCTGAGTTAATGGTTATGGTTGAGACACTCAAAGCTCAAATCGCGGCAATGACAGGCGCTACACCTGCAGTCGCTGTAACACCGGGATTTTCATTTACAAAACCTTTGTTCCTCAATAATCGCCATAGCGACGTTAGGGAACTCCAAGTATTTTTGAATGGTCATGGATTCGTTGTCGCTTCGATGGGAGCTGGATCTTCAGGAAAAGAAACTGATTACTTCGGTCCTGCAACAAAGCGTGCTATTCAGAAATTCCAAGAACAGTACGGCCTTGCAAAAGCCGGTGATGCCGGATATGGATTCGTCGGACCAAAGACTCGCGCAAAATTGAACGAGTTGATGAAATAGAAATAAGTCTATAAAGTCCATAAAGTCGAAAGTCTAAAAAGTAAAAACGCGTTTCCCGAAAGGGGAACGCGTTTTTATTAAAAGTGTTTCCATGCTAGTGAACTATAACGAGGGGGTTGACAGAAGTTATATTTATGTGTTAATGTGTTGGTGTGTCGAGAACATTAACAGCGCTTTAAAAGCGCAATAAATATGCTTAATAAAAATAAAGAGATCGTTGAGCGGGATGAATTTTTTGAGCTCATTCTGAAAAATTATCAACATCCTCGAGTTACTTTTGAGGTTGTTCGTTTTGTAGATCAAGATACTGAACATTTTGACTACGTTCCGAGCTTTGAAGTTCGGTTTACAAAAGGAAAACATTATCATGTTATTCACTCTTGTTGGGGAGAAACATCTGATGATGTGATAGATTGTTTCTTCAAAGAACTGAATGAAAAGAAAAAGAAGGGTCAAGGATAAGATCTCAAAGACCACGCACATTGTAATGCGTGGTTTTTGTTTGCCATAAATATTTGGACATCGGATGTCCAAATATTTATGGCGGGGGTTTTGAAGAGGTGATAAAATATGGGTATGTCAAAAACCATTATTCTCATTCACGGGGCTTGGGTTACGCCGAAATGTTGGGATCCGTTTAAAAGGTATTTCGAAGCGCGCGGATATAAAGTTCTCACGCCTGCATGGCCGGGGAAGGAGCGGTCGATCGAGGATCAACGGAAGTCTCCCGATCAAGTGCTTGCGAACATTGGACTTAAAGAATTGGTGAACTATCACGCGAAGATCGTGCAAGCGGAAAATGAGCCGCCGATATTGATCGGACACGGATTCGGCGGATTCATCGTGCAAGCGCTTTTGTGTCGCGGATTGGGAAAGGCGGGAATCGCGATCGACTCGGCTCCGCCAAAAGGTGTATTCTCATTGTTTCCGACCGCAGTATGGTCGTGCAAAATGCCGCTCGTGACGCCGTACAGTTGGAAAAAAGTTCTGACGTGTCCGTTCGAAGATTTTAAATACGGATTGTTGAACACATTTTCCGACGAAGAAGCTCGTGCTATTTATAATGATTTTGCCGTTCCCGAAGGTTGTAAGATATTCTGGCAGGCTGCGCTCGCGCCGTTGGCACGCACGATGTTCATCAATTTCAAGAACAAGGATCGCGCACCGCTGCTTCTGATCGCGGGTGAGAAGGATCATTTGGTTCCTGCCGCGATGAACAAGATAAATTTTAAGAAATATGAAGGCGATGGAACAAAAACCGACTTCAAAGAATTTCCGGGACGCGTGCATTGGCTCATCGCACAGAAAGGTTGGGAAGAAATTGCGGAGTATTGCGAGAAGTGGATAGAGGGTGTTAAGTAAAAATTCGGACATCCGATGTCCGAATTTTTGGGGGATTGAGCTAGGGCAACTCGAAATGGGAAAAAAGGTGAAAAACCGCTTGACAGAGCGGTCTTTTCGTGTATACTTGCAAGATTGCAAGTAAAAAATTATCATTAAAAATTAAAAAAGTAGTATGAATTTTACGAAAAAAATTACAAGTTTTTATCTCACTTCTTTCGCCGTCGCCGCTCTTTTTATAGGCGGTTTTTTTGTGGCGAACAATGCGTTTGCGGAAACTACGACTTTGGTTGGTTGGGATTTTCCAAACGATCCGGACAATGAGGTTGCAGATAGCGGTTTGTCGGTTAATTCATCAAAAACCATTACAGCGGTTGGAATAGTTAATTTAAAATTTGATAATAGCGGTTTTAGCACAAGGTCAGCAAGCGCAAAAAGCTGGGATGATGGAGCTAATGTTAAAAATTGGCAAATTGAGTTTGATGCAACAGGGTATGATAATATTAAAGTCTCTTCTAAACAACGAAGTTCAGATAAGGGGCCAAGAGATTTTAAACTTCAATATAAAATAGCTTCAGGGGAGTGGATGGATGTTTCTGGTGGTAGTGTTGTTGTGGGTAACAACTGGACTTCCGGTGTTATAAATAATGTGAATTTACCGGCTGAAGCAAACGATCGATCTTCTGTTTTTGTTCGTTGGATAATGACGTCTGATCGAAGAGTTGAATCTGATGATACTGTTAAAAATGATGGAACAAGTCGTATTGATGATGTTCTTGTAACGGGTACTTTGATCGTAAATTCTGCTCCTATTGCTCAATCTCAATCGATCATCACAAATGAAGATACTGCAACAAGTTCAGTTGTTTATGCAACCGACAGTGATGGTCCTTCGGCACTTGTATATTCAAAAATGAGTGATCCTGCGCACGGTACTATTACGGCTTTTGATACGGCAACAGGCGTTTTTACCTATGTTCCTGAAACAAATTATAACGGTTCAGATTCGTTCAAATTCCAGGCGTATGATGGAAAAGATTACAGTGATGAAACAACCGTTTCTATTACAATAAACGCGGTCAATGACACTCCTTCTTTTACACTTGGTACTGGTCCAACCGTATCAGAAGATGCGGGGGCACAATCAATGACAGGTTTTGTAACAAACATCAATAAAGGAGATGGTAACGAATCGGCACAAACACTTACTTTTGCCGTTTCAGATAATAATCCGGGACTTTTTACTGAAACCGGACGACCGGCTATTTCAGACAGCGGAGCACTTACTTTTACTCCGGCAGAGAATCAGAACGGTTTTGCAACGGTTACCGTAAGTCTTTCAGATAATGGTGGGGGAGCAAATACGAGTGGAGATCAGACGTTTACGATCGCCGTCGGTGCGGTAAACGATGTTCCAAATACCAATAAAGATACATTTACGATCAAGGAGGATGCCACTTTCGTTGCTGGAGTTCCCGGTGTTTTAGAAAACGACACAGATGTGGAAAATGACGCTCTTACCGCTGTTTTGGTAAGTACAACAACAAATGGAGTTCTTGATCTCAATCAGGACGGTAGTTTTGTATATACGCCAAATGCGGATTTTAACGGCCTAGATTCTTTTGAATATCGAGCAAAAGATACGGAGCTGGGAAATATCGTAACGGTAACGATCGATGTTGCGGGCGTGAACGATGTTCCTGCAGCGAAAGCTGATTCATACGAAACAAATGAAGACACGATCCTTACTGTTGAAACATCTGGCGGTGTCTTAAAAAACGATACCGATACCGATAACGATGCACTCTCAGCCGTTTTGGTTGACAGCCCGACATATGGAACGGTTGAATTACATTCTGATGGCAGTTTTATTTACACTCCAAAAGGAAATTCAAACGAGGAAGATCATTTTACTTACAAAGCGATCGACGGCAAAGAAGATGGTGATAGCGGTGAAGCAGTTGTAACGATCGCGATCAAACCGGTCAACGATGTTCCTGTGGCAGTGAATCAAACAGGAGAAGAGGGTGAAGTTACAACACCGGAAGACAGTTCTGTAACGATCACGCTTTCTGCAACGGACATGGATAGTTCGACCCTTACGTATGTTATCGTTCCCGAGTCAGGTCCCGAATTTGGAACATTGGGAGAAATTGATGGAAATAAAGTTGTCTATACTCCAAAGAAAGACTGGAATGGTGTGGTCTCATTTAATTTTATCGCAAACGACAGCGCTTTGGATAGTGAACCCGCAAAGGTTTCTGTCAGAGTTCAGTCGAGCAATGATGTTCCTGTAATTGAGATCCTTGGAGATAATCCCGCAAAACTTTTTGTTGATGATACATATGTTGACGGGGGAGTTAAAGTGACGGATGTTGATTATGACGGAACGATCACAGCAACGAATGATAAAGAAAAAGTAGATACGTCAAAGGTGGGCGAATATACTGTTACTTATACTGCAACTGACGGAGAGGCGACAACAACGGCTGCGCGTCTCGTAAAAGTAACGGCAAAACAAACTTCAGGCGGGAATGGCGGGGGTAATAATGACGGTGGAAATACAGGCGGCGGAAATGGTGGTGCAGGTGTTGCATATTTTGGAGGCTCAACCGTTTCTTCAAACAGTACTCCAACGATGACAATGCAAGCCGGTGTTCCAACGATCTCTTGGACAACAGACCATGATGCATATGGACATGTTGTATATGGAAAAGTTTCAGGAGCTCCTTACACATTGGATCTTTCAAAACCACACTTTGGTTATCAGATGAGCACACCGAGCGATCCTGCAGATCCCTTCCATATTGATACTGCAAAAACTTCGAATCATTCGATCATATTGAACGGTTTGGTTGCGGGAGAGACCTATTATTATCGAGTAGTATCACACGCTTCACCTGCGGTCGTGAGTGAAGAATATTCATTTGTCGCTCCAAAGACAGGAACAACAAGCGAAGTAATTCCTAACGTGGTAGTTGAAAATGGTGCAGACCAAACGGTAACAATAGTAACGGCAGATAATAGTGGAGTACAAAATGTTGTTCCAAAAGTGACAACTCAAAAAACAAAAGTTGATATAAAAGCAACCTCAACGGAAGAACTCGCGAAAGCTTCAACAACGGAAGGGGATAAAAAAGTCAGCAATAACGAAGCGGCAGCGGTTGGATTTTCCACAATGAGTATTTCATTGAGCATTGTTTTCGTTGTGGTGCTCTCTCTTCTTGGATACGTTGTATACAAACGAAAGAAATAGTGGGAAGATCATAAAGGACAAAAACAAAAAACGGCTTTTAAAAGCTGTTTTTTGTTTAAAGGACAAAAAGACATTTACTTGGGGGTTTAACCCCCAAGTAAGAGTTTTTTAAAATGGGTGTGGAGAACTTTTTGACTTTTCTATAAAAGACGGTGTTATACTATATAAAACATTCTAGGTGGGTGTGTAATTAATAATAATTTTTATAGAGAATTTTTTATGAAACGATACGTCATTTTAGCAGTCACGTTCTTGGTTGTGTCTGTTGTTGCGGCATGGGGTTGGGTTTCTTTTGGCGCTCCGTACATGACAAAGATACCGAATGATTTCAGTTACAAGGTGGAACAAATAGCGAGAGATAATATTGGGGGTGCAATGGATTCGTCGCAAGCCGAAAATGTCAATAAAGCAACTTTGTCATATGATGTTGTTAAAGTTACGGGAAATGTATTAACGATAAAAGGTATCTTTGAAGACAGAAGAGCCGACGGTTCTCTTATTTTTGGATCTGAGCAATTATACGGAGTCGATGCTTTGACGGGAAAACATGTGATCGGTGTTGGTTCGGCAGATAGAACCGGATATTTTTTCGCTCCGAAATTCTTGAAAAAAGGGCAGGAGTTTACGTATTGGTACTTGAATCTTGATAAGGCGGCACATATGAAATTTGTCGGGGTTGAAGATCTTCAGGGACTTGAGGTATATAAATATCAAACTGATTATGAGAAGTCTGCTCAGGATCAAACGGCTTTTATGGGTTTTGTTCCGGGTGTGCCTGAAAAATACGGTATCAAATTGGAAACGATCAATACTGTGTGGATCGAACCTGTTTCAGGATTTATGGTTGCTGAATCAGATTGGTCAACCGACTACTATTTCTATGATATAAAGACGGAGCAAAGAGTAAAATCTTATAACGCGTTCAAAGATGTTTATTCAGATGAAAGTATCAAGAAAAATGTTGCGATCGCGACAGAACTTAAAGCAAAAAATTTGTTCGCGTATCAAACCGTTCCGATCATTGGAGTTGCCGCGCTTGCCGTTATTTTTCTTGCGATCGGTTTTGTTATGAAGAAAAAGGGGATAACACCGGTTGTTTAAATATCGTACCGTAAAATGTGTATAAAAAACAAAAAGTGCCGAGGCGCTTTTTGTTTTTTATCGTAGATCGGTCGGTTTTTATCCACAGACATTTTTTAATAAAAAATGAATAAGAAAATTATAGTGCTATAATTATGATCATATTGAGAAGGTGTGTTTTGATGAACAAAAGGAAGTTACAAGCATCAAAAATACGGCGGTAATCAAAAGATATGCAAAATAAAAAAATACTGATCCTTTTCTTGACCGTTGCTTTTGTCGGAGTTTTTCTTTGGTTTAGAGAAATAAGTGACCATACGATCAAGATCGTTGCCAGTGTTCCAACACGCGGAATAAGTAGCGGACAGGGTATATATAATGCGGCCGACATGGCTTTTGAGGAGATCGGATATAAGATCAATGGTTTTGATATTCGATTCGTTCAAAAAAATGATGGTGATGAAAAAGGTGTGTGGCAGGAGGATCTTGAAAAGAAGAACGCTGAAGAAGCTGTCGCAGACGCTGATGTTATGGTGTATTTTGGTCCGTACGACAGCGGTGCTGCAAAAAAAAGTATTCCAATAACGAATAAAGCCGGCTTGGTTCAAGTGGGTGTTACCAATACGTGGCCGGGTTTGACGTTGCCCGGATATGCTCCGGGAGAACCGGGGATCTTCTATCCGACAGGGAAAAGAACGTATTTTAGAACATGTCTTACAGACGCTTTGAAAGTGCCTGCCGGAGCGATATGGGCAAAAAAAATGGGCGTTAAAAAAATATATATTATCAACAATTCAGATGTTTATAGCAGTGACGTATCGTCAATTTTTGAAAAAAAAGCGAAAGAATTGGATATGTTTGTTGTGGCGCGCAAATCAATTACGGCAGATAGTTTCACGCTCAAGGCTGTTATAGACGATATTAAAAAAAATCCTGTCGATCTTATTTATTACGGAGGCGGTACCGCTGAGCCTATTGTTTTGTTCATTAAAGAACTTCGAGCTCGGGGTATCAAAACTCAGATCATGGGATCGGATGGAATTTTTGAAAAAAGATTCATTGACAGAGTTGGAAAAAACGCTGAAGGAATACTCATAACATCAGGTAGCCTTCCGGTAAGTTCTATGACGGGGAAAGGCAAGGATTTTGTTGAAAAATACAAAAAGAAGTTTGGTGTTGAGCCGGATATTTATGGAATTTATTCATACGAAGCGGCAAAGATCATCGTTTCGGCGATTCGAAGAGCCGGTGTAAAAGACAGAACCGCAATAATGAATGAAATCGCCAATACGAATATCATGGGTATTTTTGGAACATGGAGTTTTGACGAGAATGGAGATACAACGGTCGCTCCGATGCTTTCCGGTAATATTGTAAGAAACGGGACATTTGAATTCGTTGAATTGATCAGCGAAAAGAGATTATACGAATTTTACTAGTTAGTAATACGTTGGATCGGTTTTTGCTTATAGAGAAAGCCCGTTTATTGGGTTGGGTGGCTTGTTGTTTGTTGAAAATTATACATATGTGGTAAATATGGTATATTCTATCCATAATATAAAGAAACATTATGGGAAAAAAACCACAAACATCATGGGGGAAGGTTGCGAACGAATATCATGGAATGGTTGAAAGTTCAGAGTCGTATCAGTCGGCGGTCATTTTGCCGAACTTGCTTCGCGCGCTTGGCGACGTCAAAGGAAAAAAAGTTCTTGATATCGGATGTGGCGAGGGGTTCTTTTCAAGAGTCTTGTTTGAAAATGGAGCGACGGTCTTGGGAGTGGATGTTGCGCCGGAAATGATAAAAGTTGCACGCGAAGAAACGGGTAAGAAGATCATGTATGAAGTTTCACCGTCCGACAAACTGCCGTTTGTCGATGATGGAATGGCGGATGTCGCGATCATTGTTCTTGCGATCCAAAATATTGAAAAAATGCACGAGACTTTTCAAGAATGTTCGCGCGTTCTGAAAAAAGGCGGTACCTTTGTATTGGTGATCAATCATCCTTCTTTTAGAATTCCAAAACATACCAGCTGGTTGTGGGATGAGGAGTTGAAGATCCAAGCTCGTCGCGTTGACTCATATATGTCGGACAGTCGCGAAAAGATCGATATGGATCCGGGTATGAAAGGGGACGCAAAGAAACGTTTCACGTATTCATTCCATCGACCTTTGCAGAGTTATGTAAAAGCTCTCTCGAAGTACGGTTTTATGATCGACGGTTTGGAAGAATGGATCTCGCACAAAAAGAGCCAGAATGGTCCGCGAGCAAAAGCGGAGGACACCGCTCGAAAAGAATTTCCCATGTTCATGATGATCCGCGCAAGAAAGATCGAGATGTAAGATCGTTTAATATACACAAAGTTCAAAAACCCGCAAACTTTCGCGGGTTTTTTTGTTCCGAGCAATAGGGAGTAGTTATTAACAGATTGTGGTGACAAAAAGGTGAAAAATAAACATTTTTTATGTTATCATGGAGGGGTGTCTTTTAATATGTGTAACAACACCATATGAATAAAATACTTTCTTACTTTAAGAATTTGGGTTTGGTTGGAAGATTCATTGCGTGGTTTCTTGCTGTTTCTTTGATCCCTTTCATTTTTATCAGTTTGATCGGATACAATACTTCAAAAAATTCTTTGGAACAGGGAGGTAAGGACAGGGTCTTAACAGCGAGAAAAGCCATTTCGAACAGCGTTGTTTCGTATATAGAAGGAGAAAAAATAACGGTTGAATTCATTTCTCATGATACTGTTTTGAATACTTCTCAGAGAGATATCGCCGGTATAAGGAATTTTCTCAAAACATCAATGGATCCGAAGTCGGGTGTTTTTTTGGAGTTTGTTTTGGATGAAAAAGGAAGAGTCATTGCTTCTTCCGATCCAAAGATGAACGGACTCAATATGTCCAGCGATCCTTTTTTTGTTAATGCAAAAGATCAGGTCTATGTGAAAGATTTTTATTTGTCAGAGTTTACCGGAAAACCGGCTTTCTCCATTTCAGCACCTCTTCGCGGAGAACAAGGGGCTGATTTTTATGGCATTTTTGTCGCCGAATATTCATTGTCACAATTTGAAACGATACTCAACAGTTATAATGAGGTTTTGGGTAAAACGGCAAATGTCTTTTTGGTTGATGGGAATAGAAATTTCATAAATTCAAAATTTACATCAAAAGGTGGAATGGTTCAAAAAAAGGAAGCGATACAATCGGTTGATAATTGTTTTGTAGAATCTCCCGTCGGAATTTTCAAAGATCTTTCAGGCAACGATATTTTGGGCGCGTATGATTCTTTGGAGATCGTTTCTTCTCTTTCTAAAAAGTGGTGTATTGCCGCAGAGGTTGACCTTGTTGAAGTGAATACTCCCGTCGCGAGTTTGAGAAATACGATCGTTTTGTGGGGATGTATTTTTGTGGCGCTGATCTTAATGGTTGCACTTTATGCGTCGCGTTCAATAGAACATTTTGTTCGTACGCCGATCCTTCAAATTTCAAAACAGTTAACCGACGCGGCAAATGTTTTAGCTTCTTCGACTCAACAATCTTCAGCTTCCGCTCAACAAAATTCTGCAACCGCACAAGAATTGGCGGCCGGTTCAACCCAACAATCAAAACAAATTGAAGATGTTTCAAAGGATATTTCAAAGATGGATGCATCGGGCAAACAGATAGAAAGTTCAATGAATGGTGCAACGGAGATCAGCGGTCGCGCATCTGAAGTTGCGAAGAAAGCCAGTGAATCCGGGGAATCATCGCAAAGAAGTCTTTTACAGATCAAAAATCAAGTGAATGATATTGTGGTCATGGTCCGTGGTATTGTTAATAGTTCCGAGCAAATTGCAGAGATCGTTGATACGATCACGAGTATTGCCAGCCAAACTAACTTACTCGCATTGAATGCCGCGATCGAGGCTGCAAGAGCGGGGGAAGCGGGTCGCGGGTTTGCCGTTGTTGCCGATGAGGTGAGAAAACTTGCCGAGAATTCGAATCTGGCCGCAAAAGATATTAAAGGAAAGATCAAAAAAGTCATTATTCAGGTTCAAGAGACGGTTGCAACGGTTGAGACGGGTGTTTCAACGGTTGATGAAAGTACGTCATCAATAAGTGAAACGCTCAGCAGTCTGCGCAATATTTTGTCAGCTACTCAGCAAGTAACATCGAAAATATCCGAGATCAATGAAAGTGTTCAACAACAATCTGAAGCAACTCACCGAATATCAAAACATTTGGACGGTATTGCGTATATTGCGGAACAAAATGCTTCAGGTTCGCAACAATTATCAGCATCCGCTCAACAGCAGTCTGCCGTAAATCAGCAGATCGCCGCTTCGACACAAGAACTTCTCGCTCTTTCGGGACAACTTGAAAAAGTGACGGGAGTTGAACATTCTTACTCCAAGATCGTTTTAAAAAAGGACACACAAGACGGTAATGAACAAACGAACATAACTTTCAATGTATCTAAATCTGTTTTTGATTTTGAATCGTCGATGATCGCACATAGGAATTGGATTGATAAGATCAAATTATTCTCAGAAGGAAAAGGTGAGAATTTATCTGAGGATGACATGGTTTCTGAGCAAGAATGTTCTCTTGGTAGGTGGCTTTATCCGAAAGGTATGCATGATTACGGTACTTTTTCTGAGGTACAGGAGCTCGAGGATGTGCATAGATTACTTCATCAAAAAGCGAAATTGCTGTATAATGCTATCAAAAACAAGAATGACCCGGATATCAAAAAACACGAGGAATCGTTCAATTCCGTGGCTATGCAAGCGCTCTTATTTATGGTTAACTTAAAGAAAAAACAGAGCGACGTCGAAAAGAGCCCGCACAAATAGTTTGCACGCATTATTAATTAATTTTTTGAGATAAAAAAATGGATGAAAACATAAGAAAAATAATTTCTGATACCGCGGCAAGCGGAAGCGCGGCAAACAAGAAAAAAGAAACGGATCTGATACAGTTGGTTATCTTTTTGCTCGATGGTGAGGAGTATGCGATACCGATCTCGGATCTTCAGGAGATCATTCGAATTCCCGCTATCACCCCGATCCCAAGTGCACCTGAATTTATCTTGGGTATTTTGAATTTACGAGGTAAAATAGTGGTAGTTGTTGATCTTGAAAAAAGATTCAACTTAAAGAGAGAGAACAACGAAAAACCGGGACATATCATTATTACAGAAGTGGGGGAGAACACCTTCGGTGTTATGGTGGACGTGGTGACGGAGGTGTTGCGTGTTTCTACCGCAACAATACAGCCGACCCCATTTCTTTCTTCGTCAAAGATCCATGCCGACTACTTGAAAGGAGTCGTGGTGATCGAGGATGAGGAGGAGACGAAGAACAAACAAACCGAGACTCAGAGCGTTCAAACACAGAAACATTCACGCCTCATTATTTTACTTGATATTCTCAAGATGCTTCAAGAGAATGAGTTATTACAAATTGGAAAGGTTGTCGAGGAAGTCGTTTCCTCGGGACAATAAAAGTTTATTAATTTATTAAATTTATACGGGTAATAGTTATTTATGGAAATTTCAAAAGAGATCTTACAACAAACAGCAAAAGCGGGTTCTGAAAAAACAGCAGAGTCGATGAAGAATTTAACGGGTACGGAAATAAGCGTTTCTGTTTCCGGAGCGGAATCAATAACTTTCGAGTCGTTGGTTGAAAGGATCTTTGATCAAGGAGATGCATTTTTGGTGTATACACCGATCTATTCCCAATCAGATATCTCAGGTTTGGCAGTTCTTACTATTGCAAAGAATGATATGATCATTCTTGCCGATATGCTGAAACATCAAGAAGTTGGTACGACAAAAACAATTGATGAGATCGATGAATCTGCTATTAAAGAAACATTGAATATCCTTGCTAATTCATATCTTAATGCTCTTGCGGCGATCGTTAACACCGAAATACGTATCAATGCACCAAAAACGATCTCAAAAGGTGATCTTAAACAGATCTTGGCCGCTGCGTCTGCCGCATCTATTATGGAAAACGACAAACCTTCAACAATATTTGAAACAATGATGGAATATTTGCGACAACAGACAAAGGTTCAATTGTATCTTTTGTTCAATAAACACCTTGCTCAAGTTGCGTTGGAGCGAGAATCATTATAAACTTAATTATTATCAATCAATTAATACTATGGATAAAAAAACAAAAGTACTTATAGCGGATGACTCTGCTTTCATGCGAAAAGTCTTGAAGGACATTTTGCAAAACATCGGATTCACCGACTTTATTGAAGCGGAAAATGGAAACGACGCTTTGGCAAAATACAAATCTGAAAAACCGGGATTGGTATTGCTCGATGTTATTATGCCTGAAAAGGATGGTCTTCAAGTTTTGAAAGAAATTGGAACACAAACAAAAGTCATGATCATCTCTGCCGTTGGACAGGGAAGCATGATCGAGGAAGCTAAATTATACGGAGCGGTTGATTATATCGTTAAGCCTTTTGACAAAGAAGCTGTTGAAGCAAAAATAAAAAATCTTTAATTTATTATTTTTTTGAATTAATTATTTTTTATGAGTGGACTCCCAACAGTTCTGGTAATAGACGACGACAAATTTTTTGTTGAGTTCTATCGCTCAGAGTTATCTCAATACAACATACAGACCGAGTTCGCGTTGGACGGGGAATTGGGTGTGTCTAAAGCAATCGAGCTTATGCCGAGTGCCATTTTGCTTGATGCTATTATTCCAAAGAAGGATGGTTTCCAGGTGATTCAAGAATTGAAAGCGAACGAAAAGACAAAAGATATTCCACTTATTGTTATTTCATCTCTTAATTCAGGTCCTGATCAGGAACGCTTAACGGCTCTTGGTGCTTATAAATTATTCAATAAGCTTGTGGATCTTCCGCGTGATGTCGCTGAATTCATTCAGAAACTCTTGGAAGAACAGATGATGAAGGAAGAAGCTGTAAAGACGCCAGAAACGAAACTCGCCGAGGTAAAAACGGAAGCAACGACACCGGAGAAAGTTCAAGAAACACTGGATGAAGCGAAGCGTGCCGGAGCGGCGGTCTTGAAAGAAAGTACGGACGCATTCTTTAAAGCTTGTTTGGAAGAAGTTGAAAAAGCCTTTTTGTTCCTTTTTGGGCAAAAAAGTAACGGTCAGCACGTGGACATGGATTTCATTCCCTTTGTTGATTTTAAAGAAAAGATAAAAAGTATCCGCGCTGAGGATGATACAAAATGTATCTATGCAAAGATAGAAGCACAGGTTCCCGGGGTTGCGATCATGATCGTTCAAAAGAAAGACATTATTACTATGGCAAAACGGGTGAACGAGGTAATGTTCCTTGGAGATCCAAACCTTTCGGAAAGTGACAAGGTTGCGGAAGAATTTTTTAATATTGTTATTAATGCGTTTTTAACAAAATTTGCTTCATCGGTCAAAGGTCTTTTGATCTTATTGCCGCCGATCACCGCCGACTGTGGAAAAATGCTTGATGTTGCAAATGATATGACTATTTTTCACAACGGAAAGGGAATGGCGGTTTACTTACAGGAAACATTCTCGATCAACAAAATAGAAATGCCTTTTTCCATATATATCGCTTTTAGTGGTGAATAAAAAAATGATCAAAGAAAAAAAAGATGTAAAAATATTGATTACCGACGATTCTCTTTTTATGCGCCAGTATCTCATTGGTTTTTTGAGCGATGAAGGATATGAGAATTTTACCGAGGCGGAAAATGGTGAAGTGGCTTTACAAAAATATGAGGAAGTTCACCCGGATATTGTTTTTCTTGACCTGAACATGCCGATCAAAGGTGGTATCGAAACACTGAATGACCTTGTTCAAGAGGGTGCAAAAGTGGTTATTATCTCAGCTGTTTCACAAGAGCCGGTGACTAATACTGTTTTGGATATGGGGGCTATCGGTTATTTTACAAAACCATTTTTCTCATCAAAAGATCTCGACAATAAAATTCACGAAGCACTGAGTTTTTAAAATATAAAATGGTGATAAAAGAAAAAAAAATTAAACTTTTGATCGTCGACGACTCATTTTTTATGAGGAGTCTTTTAAAGTCTTTGATCTCGGGATACCCTGAGTTTGAAGTTGTGGGTACCGCAAAAAACGGTATCGAAGCGATCCGAATGGCGGAAGAATTGAAGCCTGATGTTATCTCGATGGATATCAACATGCCGCTTATGAACGGTATCGATGCAACAAAAGCGATCCTTAAACACGCCGGGCCTGTTCCTACCGTGGTGATGTTCTCAGCATATGCGAAGGAGGGTGCTGAGGAAACATTCGAGTGTTTGCGAGCGGGAGCTGTTGACTACATAATGAAACCGCCCGTAGAAGTGCCGATAAACCTTGATGATGTCGAGGAAGAAATTATTTCAAAATTGCGTACTGCCGCTTCCGCGAAGGTTCAGTCATTCAAAGACATAGAATCAAATACGGAAGTTAAAGAAAAAGAGGAAGAACACAAAACAAAACAATCACCGAGAAGGATCGTGATCATCGGTTCGTCTACCGGAGGACCTCCTCTTGTTGAGAATATTTTAATGGCGTTACCGAAGGATATCAAAGCGGCGATCATTATTGTACAGCATATGCCGAAGTTCTTTACGGAAAGTTTTGCGCGAAGACTCAATAACGTGACCCAAATTCCGGTGAAAGAAGCCGCAGAAGGAGATTCTTTGGTGGAAGGGAAGGTGTATGTTTCTCCGGGAAGTTTTTATATGAATTTTACGAGAGCGGCTATGTTTACTCCTGATGATGTCGGACTTTCAGTTTATTTAACCCCCGAGATATTACACGCCGGTCTTCAGTCGATCGATATGGCAATGTCTTCTGCCGCACGAACTTTCAGGGGTGAGATCATCGGAATCATTTTAACCGGAATGGGTGAAGATGGTTTGGAAGGTTGCGCTGAAATAAAAAGTCACAAAGGATATGTTATTGCGCAGTCTCCGGAAACGGCTGTCGTTGATTCAATGCCGCGCGCTATCATTGAAAATAAATTAGTCGATGAAGTTCTCGACCCAGATCAAATAATTAAAAGAATCATAGAATTATGCCAATAGATCTATCAAAATTCAAAGATATTTATGTTTCTGAGGTTGAAGACCATATTCAGAAACTTAATGACAACACGCTTCTTTTGGAGAAAAATGCAACAGACATGAAGCTTGTTGAAGAATTGATGAGATCCGCACATACGATCAAAGGTTCTTCTGCGACGATGCAATATGAAAAGATCGCATTTCTCACGCATGTTTTGGAAGATGTATTTGATTATGCACGAAGCGGCGTGTTAAAAATAACCCCTGAGATCATTACCGTGATCTTTTCGGCGGTTGATTCATTGGATAAAGCTTTGAAGGACATAAAAGATAATAAACCTGAACCCGACTTGAACGGTATTGCAACCGAATTAAAGAGAGTGACGGGTGTTGCAACTGAAGGTGTCGGGAAGTCGGCGAGAACCAATGATGGAAAGCCTGTCGTTGCAAAAGAAACTCTTGAAAAAAAACAAGCTGCCGCGGCCGCTCTTACTGAAAAACAAGCAGGAGAAGATCTGCAGGTTGGAGCGATGACCTATATCAAGATCCCGGTAAAAAGATTGGACGTTTTGATGGACCTGATGGAAGAACTTTTGGTAGATAAAATGCGTCTTGAAGATGTAAAGAAGATCACACCTCAGATCGAAGGGGTGGTGAATCATTTGAGCAGGTTGATCTCTGAACTTCAATTTCAAGTCATGCAGGTGCGTCTCGTGCCGGTGGATCAAGTTTTTGTACGATACCCGAGAATGGTTCGTGATCTATCCGTATCACAAGGAAAAGATGTTGAATTTGAGTTGACCGGCGGAGATATAGAATTGGATCGAACGATCGTTGATAAACTGGGCGAGCCGATCTTACATCTTCTTCGTAACGCTGTTGATCATGGTATCGATAAAAAAGGTTCTTTAAAATTGAAAGCGACGAGAGAAAAAGAGTTCGCAGTGATCACGTTGGAACAAGAGGGTTTGAATATCGACTGGAGAAAACTCATTGAAAAGAGTGCGAACAAAGGTATTATTACTGCCGAAGTTGCGGAAAGAATGCTCCAAAGTCCTGTTTGGGAACATGGAGAAACACCAAAACACGACGTGGTGAACTTGCTGTTCAAAGGTGTTTCAACGAATGCTCAAGTAACCGAAACATCCGGTCGCGGTGTCGGAATGATCATTGTTAAGAATTTTGTCGATACGATCGGAGGAAGGATCATGGTTGAATCGCCGATCCAGGGAGGAGGTGCAAGGTTTATCTTGGAGTTGCCGTTCACCCTTGCTATTATCGAAGCTCTTTTGGTGAATATCAACGGGGTCAAGATCGCTGTGCCGTTTACGAGTATCAGTCGTTCGGTCTATGTTCAGAAAGAGGGAATTAAAAAAATGGCGGATCAGGAGGTTGCGATCATCGACGGTATCGATGTCCCTCTTGTTCGATTGCATAATTTGTCCAATACCAATACGGAATCAATGATAAGCGGTGCAAAAACGGAAACGGTCGTTTTGGTAAAAAGAGGGACGACGATCGTGGGTATTGTCGTGGATTCATTGATCGGAAAACAAGAAATAATCGTTAAACCGCTGTCTTCGGTGCTGAGAAACATAAAAGGTTTTTCAGGGTCAACACTTTTGGGTGACGGACAAACGATCTTGATCTTGGATACCATGAGTATTATTGAGAATTACAAGCTTATTAAAAATAGCAATTAATAAAATAAAATTATGATAACAGATTTTCAAAGAGATGAATTAAAAGAAGTTGTGAATATCGGTGCCGGAAATGCTTGTACCGCGCTTTCAAAAATGTTGGGAAAGAAGATCGGGTTTGCTTCACCGAATGTTTTTGTGGACCAGGCCGAACAAGTGTGGCCACTTCTCGGCAACCCCGCAGATGTTGTGTCTGTCGTTCTTTTGAAGATCGTGGGCGACGTTTCCGGAGTGATCGTTATCGTGTTGCCGGCAAAAGATGCCATTGTTGCAGCGCGCGTTTTGACCGATAATCATCGAAAATATTTTGATTTCTTGGATGATTTTGATCGTTCCGCTTTGAAAGAGTCGGGAAACATTCTCTCGGGCGCTTCATTGTCAGCACTTTCAAAATTCCTTGATATGAACATTTTGCAATCGGTACCTGAAGTTGCGACCGACATGCTTGGTGCCGTTATGGGCTCGATCATGGTTGATGTGAATAACGACAAAGAATATATTCTTGTGTTCAATATCGATCTTGATATCGAAGGAATGGCAAAAGGAAAGCTCTTCTTTATGTTCGATCCGAAAGCTTCAGAAAAAATTCTTGAAGCGACACAGAAGAAAATGCTGTAATTTTTAAAAAGGACTTGGTATGAAAAGGGAAGTTACCGTAAACATGGGTGAAATGGCTATTGGAGGTGGCGACCTTATTCTGCAAACGAACGGAGTCGGTTCATGTTTGGTTATTACCATGTTTGACGATGTGATAAAGATCGGAGGTTTGGCGCACGCGATGCTTCCGGGACGGCATGTCGCGGGTATCGCAGTAACAAAAATATTGCAAGAAAAAGATGGAATTTATACCGGTGAGGCAAAATATGTCGAAGAAGCTATGGAACGCCTTGTTACCGGCATTGTTGAACAGGGAGGAGTTGCGGAACGATTGCATGTAAAACTTATTGGAGGAGCGAGAATGTTCCATCTTTTGACAGCGAGTAATTTTACCGTAGGGATGCAGAACGTTGAATCGGCAAAAACCAAATTGCTTGATATGCAAATACCACTGGAGAGCGAGGACACCGGAGGAACAATCGGTAGAAGTGTCGGTATCGACCTATCCAATGGATTGGTGACCGTGCGTTCGGTGATGTAAAGGTACGCAG
>Ga0172379_10003920_pt1 | contig 22855 bp, 39 predicted proteins | sample GrowelOW334metaG_FD_119756 | JGI IMG/M metagenome (GOLD analysis project Ga0172379, IMG submission 119756) | Groundwater microbial communities from an aquifer near a municipal landfill in Southern Ontario, Canada - Groundwater well OW334 metaG | ecosystem: Environmental > Aquatic > Deep... | reverse complement strand
TTATAGTACAATCTTTTTTCATAAAAGAACTAATAAATCATAATTTAAAACTCTTTACTTTTCGGACAGTATTCGGACAGAAAGAAAACTATTCGGTTAGTTTGAAAGTATTCGGACTGTGTTCTTTAAACAATTTGATATACAAAGACAAACTTATAAAAAAATATCTCTAAGCGATATGGGAGTTCTGCTTAAATGTAATAATGTAAAAAAAGGTTACGGAATAGACGCTATAAAATTATACAACGAGGGAAGTTATAGAGATTTAATTAAATATTGTCTTGGAGATGTAGAATTAACCCAAGAGATTTATTTAAAATTAAGATGACTTGTAATATTAAATCAACCGAAGAAGAACAATATAAAGCAGAGAAAAAGAGATTTACTAATCGAATGAAACCTAAACCCGTTCTTGCTGAAAAAATAAAACGTAGAGAAGAAAGACAGCATAAAAAAGACGGAAGCGAAAAGATAAATTTAGAGGATTTAAATTAAAATGGATAAAATAATCTCTTACATAATTTTAACTTGCTTAGGTTTCTTCTTTGGTAGATATTTAGATGAGATTGTTAATTTTTTTAAGGCAATCACAGGCAAAAAATTATTAAATAAATAAATATACAAAAGTATATAAATACCTTTTATTTAAATATAATAAGGGGGTTAAACTTCAAATGGCTGAAAAAAAAAACAAAAAGGAAAAACAAAAAGCAAACAAAAAAGAAAGCAAGCAAGCAAGAAAGCAAAGTAATCCAAAAGTCATAATTACTACTACAATCGACGTTAATATTCACAAGAGAGCAAGGGATAAGGGTATCTCTTGGACTAAGGCGTTAGAATTGGGTGTTTTATTTCTTCTTAAAGAAACTGAAAAGCCGAAAGAGGAAACCTCTGAAACGGAAGAAGAACCTATAAAAGAAGAAGAACCGATACCCGCATAATTATTTTTATTTTTTATATACAAAAAAACAGGAGAAGAAAATGAATACAGCAGAAAAAATAGAAAAGCAGTTAAAAATTTCTAATCTTAATTTAGAATTAATTACTTATAGTATTTGTTCGGGATTTATTTACTTGTATATTTTTTTAATTAATACTGCTTTATTTTATATTTTTGGTGTTGTTCTTGGAATATATACATTTTATAAAGTTTGGGATATAGGATACACAATTAAAATACTGAAAGGGGGTAATAAAGAAAAATGAGCGAAGAAGATATATTAACTAAAAAAATAGGGAATAAAGAATTTAAATCTTTAAGCGCGAAACCCGTAATTGTTCTCGGCGAAACCGTTGAGATAGTTCTCGGGAAAGTAGGAACTAAGAACGCGGGCAAAGAAGTCGGCAAAAAATTAGTTTTAATATGTAAGCACGAAGAAAGAGAAGAACCCGTTAAACTTTCTTCTATTGTTTCTATTGTTGGGAAAACCGTAAAGAGTTCTACTCTTTGGATAAATCTCGACGAAGATAAAAACATACAAAAAGGTTCTATGATTGATGTTTTACTCGACAAGTATAAAGTAGAAACTATTAAAGATTTAGAGGGCAAGAAGTTAGATACTGAACTCGATGAGAATAAATTTTTAGTAATAAAAGCATATTGAACCTAAAAGTATTTATATTTTAATTTATTTATATCAAAGGGTAACTAAAACAACGCCTTAGTTTTTCACTTCCCTAAGGAAAAGAACTAAAAGATAATCGAAAAAAACAACAAAAGAAATTGTAAAAAGTAAAAGAATGAGTAATGTTACAACCATTACAAATTTTCATACACGGTAGATTATAGCGATGTTCTCGAAACTCGTCTATAAAATGAAACCTTAGTTACTCTTTAATAAGAAAACAGGCGTAACTAAAAATTGTTAGCAAAAGACAATATTTAAATATCTCTTTATCTTTCGTTCCCTATGAAAAATAAGGGGCTGATTTTTCTATTTATGGGAATATTCTTAATGAGCTTAGTTTCGGCTGTTCCGCCCGTTCAAACAACAGTTTTCGGGGGAAACAATTACGAAATAATTTATCCAAAAATAGATTATATCCAACCCAACCAAACTTTTACTTTTAATTTTCACGTAAATAATATTTCTGACGGTTTGCTTTTAACTAATTCTACTGTTTCTTGTCGTTTTCATTTATATAATTCTTCGGGTAACCATATATTAGAAATTAATAATATAAAAGATATGGACGCAAGTATAGATTTTTATGTTAAAGTAACAGGCGGGAATTTTACAAAGATAGGGCAATACGGTTGTTTATTTTCTTGTAATTCTTCTTCTTTTGGCGGATATGTTTCTTTTCCTTTAACAGTTACATACGCTAAAATGGATATTCCTACGTCTGAAAGTATTTTATATCTTTTATTAGTTCTTGGAATTTTAATATTATTCTTAGTATCTCTCTACTTTTCTGCGTCTTTGCCTTACAGCAACGAAAAGAATGAGAAAGGGCAAGTAAATAAAGTTAGTTACTTCAAATATATTAAGATAGGTATGATAATGGTTTCATATTCTTTATTCTTATGGTTCTTGAATATTTTAGTAGCCATTTCCGATAATTTCATATCTCTAAATATATTCTATGGATTAATTAGCGGTTTGTTCTTCTTAATGCTTAAAGGTTTCTTCCCCGCGTTAGTTATAACTTTCATATGGATTATTATTGTTGGATTTAAAGACGCTAATTTCAAGAATATGATAAAGGAGTTTAATATAAGATGAGTAAAACACGAAACAGCAGAAATCAAAGAATTTCTTTAAGTTTTCTTAAAGAGTTAGAGGATATTCAAAAATCAAGAAAGAAAGCGGGATATGATAAAGGATTAAAGAGGGGAATATCAACGGTAAAGATTACCGAGATGATACCTAAGTATGTTAATTGGCGAGAGTTCAAGCACGATTTAATTAATCATTCTTACAAAAGGGGGCATAAGAGAAAGATTAGAAGATGATTAAAGATTTTTTTCCCTCAAACAAAAGGGGACAGACAGCGCCATATATGATTTTCGCAATAGTATTAATGCTTATAGGAGTTATACTTTTCGGAATATTTGCTTATACATTCCACGAATTTACAACAGCTATAACTATTAATGAAAGTATAGGACAAGTTAATTTAGCCGACGCGGTAGGTTCTACTCTTGGAAAATTAGACGTGGCTATGTTAAACTCTCTTGATTGGTGGGGACTTGCTTTAATATTCGGTTGTATAATAGGATTATTCCTTTCTTCATATTGGTTAAGTGGAGAAAGCCCTAAATTATTTTTAATTATAGATATAATAATTTTAGTTTTAGCTTTCATACTTGCTGTTTATCTTTCACAAACATATAAATTATTTTTAGAAGCAACTGCGGGCATAGATACATTTACGACATATATGCCTAAATCCTCTAAGTTCTTGCTTAATCTTCCTTTATTCGTTGGGGTTATAGGCGCAATTAATTTTATACTTCATTATTCGGGAATACCTAAAAATAGAAAGGATACGCCACAAACAGACGTTAGTATGCCCGACTTTCAATAAAAACAAAATGGAATTAATAGAAAATATAAAAGAAGAAGCTAAGGGAATGAACGGAGTAACAAAGATAGCGATAGGTGTAATTATTTTATTAATGTTTATGGGATTAACAAGCGCGGAGTTATTTACTTTTGATAATGTTAAAACTTATGACGCACAGAAACAAGAAATAACAATTACAAACACTTTCGGGCTTGGCGGAGATATAGCAAAGATTAAACTTAATACCCCTCTTATAGTTCATACGGGATACGGCGGAGTTTTCAAAGTAGCAGAGTTTCAAACTACAAACTATAAAGATTATACGAATGCTTTTGAAAATATAGAATTTTATAACGCCTTTGATTTAAGTAAAAAAATAACAAGAACATTTGAATATAAATTTAAAAGTTATGAAACTATTTCGGTTGATGATTATAAAGAAGTTTGTTCTATCTTAAAAAATTCTACTAAAATATGTAATTCTGAACTCATAGGAACGCACGAAGAACAAAGAGAGGTATGGTTACCTCTTGGGAAAGCAGATTTTAAAGAGGGGGAAATTATAACAATAGGAATTTTTACTTATGTCTATAAATATGATAGAGTGGAATGGATACCAACCTTTTACGGAGTTAAAATAAGTGAGTGGGCTACTTGGGTGGGAAATTTAGACACAAATTTACAAGTTTATTGGAAGTTTGACGAAGCGAGTGGGACAATTTACGATAGCATAGGAAATGTTAATTTAACTTCTTCGGGGGCGGTGTTATATGGAAGAACAGGAAAGATAAACGACGCCATAGGTTTTGACGCTTCGGGAACTCATTTTTATAATTCAACGAGTGCGAGCGTATTCGATTTTGATTTAACACAAGATTTAACTATAAATGTTTGGTTAAATTCGTCTGATTATACTTATATAGGCGCGCCTTATTTTAATGCCGAAAGTCGTTTTATGGAAACAGACGACGGAACAGAAGCGGGTTTGGTTTTGAGAAGTAATGTTCAATATACTTTTAGAATAGGAATAGGAACAAGATATTTAGACGGAACGGCACAATTAAATAACTGGACTATGGCTACTATGATAAGGAATAATTCTGGAACTGATTATTATATGTTTGTTAATGGTGTTTATAGTTCTCGTTTAATAGGACAATCAACAACACAAAATACAGCAAAGAGAGTTATATTTAACGACGCAAGAGATGATAGATATAACGCTATGTTTATTGATGAGTTCGGATTTTGGAAAGGGACAGCATTAACACAAGAACAAATAACAGATTTATATAATAGTTTTAATGGTTGTTCATATGGAAATGAGAGCTGTTTTCCTATAATTCCCGTTCCCGCAGTGGTTTTAAACTCTCCAATTAATTATTTTAACACAACAAACCCCGCAATAACTTTTAATATTACCGCAACAGATAACCAAGCAATTACAAATGTAACTCTTTATATTGATAATGTTTTAAATCAAACAGATACAAGCGAATTTAACGGAACTTATATATTTAGTAAAACTTTAAGCGAGGGTTCTCATAATTGGAGTATTCTTGCTTATAATAATAATTCTCAAAGTAACCAATCGGCAACGAGATATTTAACTATTGATATAATAAGCCCAATCGTAAATATAACAAATCCTTTAAGTGCGACATATACTTTCGATTACGCAACGGTAAATAATAATACAGTATTTTTAAATTCTACCGCTTCGGATACTCATTTATCTAATTGTTGGTATTCAAGCGACGGGGGAGTTACAAATACTTCTTTAACTTGTAACACAAATAAAACTTTATATCTTCCTTATGGAAGTTATAATTATATTGTGTGGGCTAACGATACTTTTGGATTTTTAGGAAGTGATAGCGTTTCTTTTACTATTGATTATAAATTATTTGAAAATAGTTTAACTCACACAAATACAACCTTAGAGGGAACAAACGAAACTTATGTTTTTGTTTTTAATAAAAGTTCTTCCTTAACAATTTCAACAATAGAATTTATGTATAATAATGTTTCTTATATCTCTCCTTATTCAGCAAGCGCAGATTATCAAACAATAACTAAATACTTTCAAGTTCCAACCGTAACAAGCGATACAAATTACACTTTCTATTTTAGTGTTTTGTTCTCCGACGGTTCAAGAGTAAATTCTTCTTTCCATACTCAACAAGTAAATAATTTAGCTATTGATAACTGCGCGGTTTTCACAGAACACGCGTTTAACTTTACTTTGTTAGACGAAGAAGCACAGACAATATTAAACGGTTCAATAGAAGCAAACATACAAGTTTATTCTTATGACGGAGTTACTTCTCTCGCAAATTATTCCACTTATATAAATAATACGGGTTATTTACAAATTTGTATAGGTAACACAACAGCAAGCCCAAACTATTATATAAATGGAGTTATAAAATATAAAGAACCAACACACGCAATAGAATATTATAATTTTGTTAATTTTAATTATGTTAATGCTACAAAATACAGCAATATAAGTTTATATGATTTAGCAACTGCGGACAGCACAGAATTTCAAATAATATTTAAGGACGAGAACTTTATCTCTCTGCCCGATGTTTTGATTTATGTTAATAGGGAATACATAAGTGAAAGCACATTTAAGACGGTAGAACTTCCTAAAACAGATAGCGGGGGACAGACAATAGTTCATTTAGTTAGAAATGATGTAAATTATAATATAATCGCTGTTAAAGACGGGATTGTTTTAGCAACATTCAATAATTTAAGAGCGTTCTGCGAGGATTATACTATCGGAAATTGTAAATTATATTTAACTGCTACTTCTCAAAGTTTTACAACATATAATTATAGCGGGGATACGGGAGTAAGTTCAAGTTTAGATTATGATAACTCAACTAAACTAATAACTTTTAGTTTTGTAAGCATAAACGCGACTTCTACAAATGTTAATATGGTTGTTTGGAGAAATAATTATTTTGGTAATACTTCTTTCTGTAATACTTCTTTAACCTCTGCTTCGGGTAGTTTAACTTGTAATATATCTTCTTTAATAAATACGGATACAGTTGTTAGAATAGAAGTTTATGTTAATGGAGAGCAAATACTCGACGAATACGAGAATTTTACAGATAGAGAGGGAAGTAAAGATTATTATTTCTTATTTTTTATATTCATTCTTGCTTTTGTTCTAATGTTTATAGATGATAAAACAACAGTAATTATAGGGGTTTTAATTGGCTTTATTACTGCTTTCGCTTTGGGATTATTAGAGGGCAAGACGATAGGAATAGCAAGCGCGGGAATATTCTTAATAATAGTAGTTATTATAATGATTTGGAAATTAAATAAGGAGAGGAGAGAATGAAATTTAAAACTTTATTTGTAACTATGGCTTTGTTCGGGCTAATGATATTTTGCTTAGTTTCTTTTATATACACAGTTCAAAAAGATAACGGGGCAGAATACGGAACGGGACATAATATTTTAGATAATAAAATACTCAATAAAAGTTTTCAACAATTAGAAAGTAATCTTTCGGGAATGGAAAGTAAAGCTAACACCCAAAAAGGAAACTTCGAGGGAGAAGCCCCAACAATTAGTTTCGGGAGTTTAGTATTTACGACTATAACCTCAATAGGAAAAGTGTTTAACGGTATGATTGTAGGAGTTTATAATCTTCTTATTAAATTGCCTATGGAACTTTTAGGAGTAAGCCCCGTTATTGCGGGAGTTATATCGACTATTTTAGTAATCTTAATCATACTCGGTTTATGGGAAGTATATAAACTTGGGGGATAATAATAAAATATGGTAGATTTTAACACGTTAGATAATTACACGATTACGGACGTTTCGAGCTTGTTAGCATATCCGAGTTCAGTGGATACTAACTTTTGGGCTTGGGTTATGTTTGCTATTTTTATGATAATCTCTTTAACTTTCTATTTTAGAGATAAAGCATTATTAGGAGAGGGAAACTTTTTAAGTTCGGGGGCTGTCGGTTCATTAATTACCCTTCTTTTATCAATCCCTTTAACATTAATGGGAGTAATAGATAACTCTCTATTCGTTAAAATGCTTGTTTTAGGGGTTATTGTAATTGCTATATGGTTCTTCAAGAAAGATTAGTTAATTCTCTTTGAAAGTGCTAACACTTTTTAAAAAATGTTCGCACACCTTTATAAATAACTTTTTAATTATTTATTTATGGTTTTAAAAGGGCGTGTGTGCCTACTTGAAAGGGGGTTAAGAAGAAATGGGTAAAAATTTGATGAATGAAGTTCCGAAAGCTGTAAATGTTCTCGTTAGTTTGGCTGTTCTTGGGTTAATTGTATTAATCCTTTTCGGCAACCTATCGGGTAATGTTGGATTTGCTACTGATACACAAGGGTATAACGATACTCAAAAAGTAATCGGTAACGTAACAGGCGGAACAGTATCTTTATTCTCAATCTACGGAACTGTCTTTAAGATTTTAGGAGTATTGTTACTTTTCGGAGTAGTATTCCTTATATGGAGTGCTTTCAAAGGCGGATTTGGTAGCGAAAATAAGGATAAATTCGCTAACTAAATTAGCTTTTAGCTAATTTTTTATTTATTTTTTTATTTTTCTCTTTCTTTTTTTCTTTTATTTAAACATAGGAATATTTATAAATAAATAAATATTCTTTTATTTATGGTTAATATCGCGGGGGCAAATATCAATCTTCCTAAGGTTAATATTTCTAATTTTTTCGATAGATTGGGGACTATTGCGACGTGGGGTTTAATCATAGGTATAGTTGGGTTCATAGTATTTTTATTTATTTATAATAAAAAACAAAAACAACTATTCAAATATTATATTTATATTTATGAAGAAGTCGCGGGAAAATTTATAAGAGTAAAATCGGATATGGCGAAAGAGTTAATCGTTCCCGATAGCAATATATCAATTTTCTTTTTAAAGAACGCGGGGATATATCTACCTCGCCCTGTTAGAAATATGGGCTTAAATGAGTATTGGTTTGTGATTAGAAAAAATAGAGAGTGGGTTAATTTTGAAATGTCGAATTTCAACGAACTAACAAAACAGGCGGGTTATGATTTTGATTACACAGATACAAGATACGCTTATCTCAATCTTAAAGAAATAATTAAGAGAAATTATAGGGATAAGGTAGCTAAATGGTGGGAAAAATATCAAGGATTAATTTATATGGTTGTTCTTCTCTTGGCTTTTGCTTTGGCTATGGGTTATATTGTTAAACAATTAAATAAAACTGTCGGGCAAATGGGGGAGAATGAAGCAGAACAAACTAAACAGATGGATATGGAAATGAAAATACAACAGCAATACGTAGAATTATTTGAGAGATTATACGGTTCGGGTTATACTTTCCAAAGTTACACGGTTAATGATACAACAGGGGGCGGATAATGAAATTATTAGAAACTATTTTAACAGCTATAATAGTCGGGGCAATAGCGGGTTTCTTAGTCGCTTCTCTAACTCTTGCTTTTAAAAAATGGAGAGAAGAAAAAAACGCTGTGAAAGAAATAGAAACCTATAAAGATAAGTTCTACGTAGAAGTAGGGAAAGATAAAATTCCTTTCGCACAGTATCTTAAAGAACAAACACTCAAAAATAGACAAGTGAAAGGGGGTTTTTTAGGACTTTTTAAAAAAAATAAACAAAATGCCGAAGATAAATTTAAACAAGAACAAGCGCGAGTTTCCAACTCCGCAAGTTATTACGGAGAACCAACCGAGAGAGTTAGAAGTTCCAACTCCTCAACAAGTTCCCCCGCAAGAAATACCTCAACAAAGAGCGGTTTATCCAATACAACCAAAAAAGAAACTTCTGATTGGGATTTTCATTAATGAGGAAGCAGAATTAACTTATGAATATAATCCTAAGGAAATGGAGTTAATCGTCGCTAATGCGGATATAATTAACGGAACTATGGAGAGAATTAAATTCGAACTTCTTATTTCGGGAGAGGAAGAAGAAGAAAGCGAGGGTATGCTTGGAACAGAGGAATTTTAAAGCAATATGCTTAATATGTGGAACGGTTTTAATAATTCTATTTTTTATAATGTTAATTTTCTATTTTAATATGGCTAAGGAGAAATGTATGACTTCTCCTTTTACTTATGGCGCTGAAAAAGTTTCACAGGGAAATTTAAGCGTGATGTGTTCTTGTTATTTTAATGATATAAAATACGCGCCGTTTTACTTTGATAAGAATAAAGTAAGTATTGGAATACAACCATAATATTATATTTTTTAATCTAATACTACTTTTGGATTTTTTAATTCGTCGAGTTCTTTCATTAATCTTAAATTTTCTTTAAGAATTTCGTTATTAAATTCCATTAATTTAATATATTCTTCCATAAATTTAGTTAATGCTTTTTCTAAACGTTCTTGTCTTTCTTCCATTTTATTATTCTCTCCTTTGATTTATGAATTTTAATTTATCTTTTAACTCATCTTTCGAAACATAAGTATAAATCTGTGTAGAACTAATTGATGAGTGCCTAAGCGCTTCCTTGATATATCTTATATCAACCCCCGACTTTAAGAGATTGTGGGCGTAGGAATGTCTAAGGCGATGAGGATACACCCTTGTGTTCTCTACGGGCTTGCCGTGTTCGTCTATAATTGTTATCTTGGTTCTTATGCCTGTTTCACTTATTCTATTCTCCCACGTTCTCGCGGGGACAGAGAACAGCTTACTATCTACTCCTTGTTTAAACTTTTTAGCATTTATGAAATTTGTAATCCTTTTCATTAACCAAGACGGGATTATAGCCGTGCCTTGCTTAGAACCCTTGCCTAAAACTATAACCTCGCCCATTTCTTCGGGGTTTAACTTCCACACGCCCCAATTAAAAGAACTTATCTTTATGCTTATCAATTCCCCTAACCTAAGCCCGCAGTAATAAGAAAGCATAAGCATTAACTTTAATTCTTCGGTTGGTAGGTTCTCCTCTAAGAGTTTAATCTGTTCGAGATTAAGAGGGACAGTTATTTTAATTTCTGTTCTGCCTGTCTGCTTCGGGAGATGAACCTCATTAATTTCTTTGTATTGTTCTTCATTAACCCCAAGCGCTTTATAGTTTAGAAGCAAACACTCTTTAAGATTTTTAATAAAAGCACGCGCGGAAATGTTAGAGTTCTTTTTTTCTATGGAGAACTTTCTAACTCCCTCTTGATTAAAACGATAGCCCGCTGTGAAGCCAAGAAAATAATAAAGGTTCTCCTTGATGTATCTTTCTGAAAGCCCCTTTTGTTTTAAGTATTCTCGAAAGTAATCTACGCCTATGCTTATCATTCCTATACTAAATAGGCGGGTGTTTATAAATATTTTTAAATAAATAAAAGTGGATACGGGGAGAAAATAATACTTGCGTCTTATAAGGATAAGACGGAAACCCTTTAAAGAATAACTTATCCCTAACCCACCGACTTGGAAACTAATTATTCAAACTTTTAAGAGGTTTAGCGTCGTTTCCTATGGAAAAACTTGCCTCTACACGCCTTTAAGTGCTTAAATTTAGGTATCTCCACAGGAAACGAACCATTAAAATAATTTCTCTATTATATTCCTACCCAATCGTATTAAATAAACAATTAAGAAACTCCCGATTATCGACGCTATAATCCTAAAAAATATTTGTTGTTGTTTGAAAATGATAAAAAACAACAGAGCGAATACAAGCCAAAATCCTAATTTAAGTATCGGGGACTTACGCGGTTCTTCCATTACTTAAATAAATAAACAAAATTTATAAAGATTATTATTCTTATTTATTTATGGTTCTAAGCAAAGAGAGAGGAGAGGAGATAAGCGAAACGGGTAATTGGAACGTAGCCCAATCTTATAGTAACCTTAAAGTAATGAAACTTCTTTACTTAGCTGACGAATACGAAAAGATTGCTTTGTTTGGAAGTTCCGATATTGTCGAGGACATATTAAACTCGGTTCAAGGCATTAACAAGGACGAATTAAGATTAACGGGCTATCGTCGTCTATTAATTGAGTTAATTATGCTTATCAATAATACTATATTCGCTGTTAAAGAAGCGGGCAAGAGCAAGTTAGAAGAATATAAAAAAGAATTAAATAAATTCTCTAACGAAATAGATTTAATCTACCAATTTCAATATAACGCCATAAAAAAATCAAGAAGATTAATTATAGACGAAAAGAAGTTTAAATTCTGCCTTGATAGAGTTATAGAGATTAAATCTTTAATAAATTCTCCATTAAACGACGCGGACTTAATCTTTACTGCGAGAACACAGCTAAGCGCTAAGGAAATGAAAGAGAAATTATTTAAATCATTCACGGAGAGAGGTTAATGAGGGAAAAAGAGTTTTGCGTTCGTTGTGGTAAAAAGGAATTTGAATATAGCTTTTGCGAAGAAAAGTTAAAGTGTAACGCTTGCGGTTATTTTTTATGTGCTTGGGAATTTGAAGAATTAAAGGAGAAAGCTAAGAAAAATGACTAACATAGACGGAATAAAGAGAAAGATAGCAGAGATAAGAAGAAGATTAAAGATAAAAAAATATCGTTGGAACAATAGAGCGTTAGAGAATAAATTATATATTCTTAAAAGAGTTTTAGCGAGCAAGAGAAAAAATAAAGCAAAATTAAAAGCAAAGGAGAAAAAAGCATAATGGACTTAGAAACAATAGAGAAAAAACTCGCTAATAACCTCGAACAATCTTTAAAGGACGGTAAATATACAACCGCAAAGGTAGATATGGATTATTACGACGAACACGTTAAGGCATATGGTTCTAAGAATATAGAAAAATATTGTAATCTAAAAAATAAATTTAATTCGATAAAATGGTGTTCGGCTGAATAAAATGTTAAACTTAGCAAATATAAATATATACGTCGCCCTTGCTGTTAATGGAATTTTCACGGGCTTAGGCGTAGCGATAGGGACTTACTTCGCACAAAATCACGTAATAGGAAGATTACAAAAATTAGAGGGAATATTAAATAAAAAAGAGAAAAAGAAAGATGAGTAAAAATAAAGGAAAAGTAACAGGGCAGAAAATAATAATAAAAAAACCAAAAAAGAGTATGGATTTTATTTTTAAAAGAGATTACCCAACTAAATGTAAATATTGCCCTAAAATTTTACATTCTCCACAGCAAGAGGATATACATTTTAGACGCGTTCATATAGGAAAGTAAAAAATGACGTCGTATATAACTTGGACTATAAAAGATATTAAGGGCATTTTAGAGTTACGACAAAGAAACCAATTCGACGGGAATATAGTAGTTAGTGGAGATAGGGGAAACGGAAAATCTACTTTGTTAGTTCAAATATTTAATAAATTTAAAGGTTATAATCCTCACAAACACCAAGTATATAAGAGAGAGGATATTATTCATTTATTAGCAAGACAAACATTCGGGTTCTGTTTCGACGACGAAGCTATTAACTCGGGATATAAGAGGGACTTCCAAAATAAAGGACAGCAAGAATTAATTAAGATTGTAACGGCTTACAGAGATAATTATAATATCTACGCGTCGGCAATTCCTAACTTTTTTAGTTTGGATAAAGATTTAAGAGATTTAGTTTTTCTTCATTTACACGTCGTCGAGAGAGGTATAGCAATAGTTCATATGCCCGTTCAATCACGTTTATATTCTGCTGATAGGTGGGACGCAAAATATAACGCAAAGATAGAGGAAAGCTGGGCGAGGAAGATACAAAAGAACCCCGACTATAATATTCCTTATGCGAGATTATCGACGTTTAAAGGTTATCTTTTCTTCGGAGATTTAACACCTAAGCAAAGAGAATTATATTTAAAAATTAAAAAAGAAAAAAGAGAAGTCGCCTTTTTATTAGAGGACGCGAAAGAAATTAAAGATATGTTTATGGAAAATCTTTGTAAAGAAATAATGGATAGAAAATTAAGCAAGGAGATGTTAGAACAAGTTTGTAAGATTAATTCTAAGAATTATGATACGGTTAAAAATGTTTTAAACAAAATGCTTAAAGAAAAACAAACCGTAGGCGATGAGGAGATACAAGGAGAAATAAAGACATTAAGAGATTATCTTAATGAAGATGTTATACAAAATATAAAGGATAAGAAAGCAAAAGAGAAAATTAACGAGTTAGTTCCTACGATAGAGTTCTAAAAACCCAAACCATAAAATTTATAAACGATGTTTTGGCTTACATAAGTTTATATATTTCGTGTGCTTTGCTGTTTTACTTGCTGTTAATAAATCACGGTAGAAACTGCTACCGTGATTTTTGATATTAAGAAAAAAGAAAATGGCTATATTCAAAAAAGCAAAACAAAGGAGAGAAGATAGGATTTTAAAAAGAGCGTTAGAAGAATATAATAAAGCAAATCCTTACGTTCCCTCTACTTCTACAACTCCGACAGTTCCCGCAAAGGTTCAGTATGGAGTTCCGCCCCCTGTTAAAGTTTATAGCGGTGGCGGTGGCGGTTCTGCTCCTGTTGTAACAGTTCCTTATTCTCCAACTCCAAAAACAGCATTCGATACTTCTACCGAAGCGGGAAGAATAGCACAAGAAAAATTATACGCTTCGCAAGGGGCGGATAAATTCGGACATACTCCCGCATATTATCAAAACGCACAAAGACAAGTTAAAATAAGAACAGCAAGAGCAGAAACTCAAAACGCAATTAATAAAGTTTCAACAGAACAAGCAAATTATTATCAAAGATTAATTAATGAAAATAAAATCTCCGTAGATGAAGCAAATAGACAATTAAATAGAGTAGTTAATGTTTTTGCGAATGATTTAGGAAAAAGACAGCAAGAAAGATTAAACACACAATTAATACAATTAGAAAGAGAATACACTCCTCAAAGAAATTTTACAGTAGAACCGCAAGCGAAAAGTAAAATTATTAAGGGCGTTGTTAAAACTGCTGACTTAATTAGCGGGGGAAAGATAACAGCTAAGAAAATAAGCAAAGAGCAAGAAAGATTAAATAAAGAAGTAGAAAAATATAATAAAGATTATCCTATTACAAGAAGATTAAGCGAGGTGGAATACGCTAAGGCAGTAGTTAGATATGAAAACTTAGATAAAGCACAGGCACAAATAGAAGCACAAGAAAGCAAATTAAGAAAATCGTTCAAGGGAAAGTTAGGAGATTTCTATACGGGAGAGAATTTAACAAGAAGAACAAAAGAACAAAGCATTAAAGAATTAGCATACGCAAAGAAAGAATTAGTAAAGATAGTTTCAAAACTTAGTAAAGCGGAAAGTGGAAACGGAAAAATAAATAAAGGAAAAATAAAAAGATTAAATCAAGATTTAGCGCGTAAATTAAACGAAATGAGCGATATAGAAAATTTAGTTCCAAGAAAAATAATGGCGGGTAATCTTCCCCCTTTCTCATTTGCCCCTTATGGCGCTATGAAAATTAAAGGAAGCGGGACGGTTAAAGTTGGCGGAATTAAAAGATTAATGAAAACAAATATAAAAGAAGTAGGAAAATTAAACAAGCAAGTTAAAAGTTATTTAGTAAAACCCTCTCCATTACAATTAAAAAAGATAATTAAAACAAGGGCAAGAGTTAATAAATTTTATAAGCAATTAGCAAAAGCAAATAAAAGTAATTTAAGTTTATCTTTGAAGAAATCTATCCCTCTTAAAAAACCCTCTGCGCTTAGATTAAAAATAACTAAGTTTGCTAAGGGATTAAAAACAAAATATAGCAGATTAAGAACAACAGATATTAAAACGGGAAGAACAAGGTTCTTAACAAAAGCAGAGAAAAAATATTATAGTAATTTAGGCAAGTATGGAAAAATGAAAGGTAGAGTTAAGATTTCTATAAAGCCGTCTAAGATACAGCTAAAAGCAAAAGCGTCGAGATTGAAGCGTTATATGAGATTAGGAATTAAAAAAGGAAAAACAAAAATTATAAAATATCTTAGTAGGAGAGAAACAAAAAAATTATTAAAAATAAGACAAGCAAAATTAAAGAGATATAAGGCATTAGGGCAGAAAAAAGGTTTAAGAGTTTATGTTAAGCAAACTAAAAGAATGGTAAAATTAAAGAGAGATAGATTAGGGCGTTATATGAAATTAGGAACTAAAAGAGGAAAAATATATTATAAACAAACAAGAGGGGCTTACATTAAAGGAAAGTTAAAGGGAGAATTAAAATCTGTTTTCAAATCCTCAAAGAAACCTATGACTATAAAAGTTAGAATAACAACAAAACCCCCAATTCAAAAAGTAATAACTACCCGTTCGGGAATGAAATATATTCAAGTTATAAAACAAAAGCCAAGCATAAAAATAACTCTACCAAAAAGGCAATTAGCAAGGTTTAGAATAGAAAGAGCAATAAGAAATATGAAACCAAAAACAAGGGCTAAGTTTATGAGTAACATTAAAAAAATAAATAATCAAATTAAAGGTTACAAGAAAAAGCAAATTGTAAGGCAATACCAAAAACAGCAAAATAAAGTTTTCAAAGGCAGAGTTACAAGACAAAGAAATTTATTAGCACAGGCGTATAAATCTACTTACACTTTTGAGAAAATTAAGAACGCTGTAACAGGCGCTTATATGCTAAATCAATTATACAAGCAAGGGGGAATATCAAAGAATAAATTAAACGAAGCACAGCGTTCTTTATTCAAGCAGACGCAAACTTTAACAAGTGTTTCTAAAACAACTCAAACGCAAATTCCAAGACAAACACAAATACCAAGACAAGCCCAACTACAAACACAGGCACAGCTTCAAAAATTAATTAATGAACCCGTTAATACCCCAAGAACAAGATTAAACAGAATAATAAGAGGATTTGAATTTAATTTAAACAAGAAAACAAAAAAGATATTATCAAGAAAAGGTTTAAAGGTTGGTTTTAATGTTTATGGAAAATCGGGAAATAAGTTTATAAAAATCAATAAAAAACCTCTTAGCAGACACGACGCTGTAAGTAAAGGGGCTTATGCGATAGATAGGACAACCTCACGAACGCTAAGAATAGAACCCGCAGGCGTGTATAAATCTCTTGGATATTTAACAAAGAGAGAGAAAGGATACGCTTCGAGAACTAAACACAAGTTTAGAAGTTATAAAATTAAGAAAGGTATGAAGCTACAATTAAGAAAAAAATACATAGAGAAAAAACATTTTGCTATCGATACAGGCGGAGAAAAGAGAGGGCTTTCTCTTGCGAGATTTTTAAGAAAGAGAGAAACAAAAACCCCTAAAAAAAGCAGAATGAGATTTAAAAAAATTAATGGTATGTATCAAAGAGTTAAGAAAGGGGGACGACGAAGAAGATGATAAAATTAAAAAAAGTTGGTAGATATGGATTACACCCCGTTTATAAAAAAGGAAAAAGATTTTATGGAATAGCGAGTTACGGAGATGTAACCGAGATAATTCCATTAAGAAAAGAAACTAATAAAAATATTTTAAGAATAAGCCCCCGTTTTAAATATACTTATTCAAGAGGAAAAATAAAACAAATAAGAGCGACAGGCGTAGAGGGTTTTGTTATGGCTAAGAAAATGATTACTCATAAAGGAAGAAGATACATTGTTGCATTAACTGGACTTATGCTTAATTTCTCTTAAAGTATTATATACTACTACACCTCATATATCTTTATAAAGGATAAAGTATTACATAATACTATGGAAACAATAGTATTAACTTGTCCGAAATGTTCAAGCAAAGATGTAATTAAGAGAGGGTTAATTCAAACGGAAAACAGAGAATCTACTCAAAGATACGGATGTAAGTCTTGTAAGAACAGATTTGTTTTAGACAATCCATTTTTTAGGATGAGAAACAAAGAACAGATTATAACTCAATGTATGGATATGTATTACTCTGGAATTTCTTTTAGAAAAATAACTCAACACTTACAAAGATTTTTCCCTATAGAAGTTAGTCCATCAACAATTTACAGATGGATTTTAAAGTTTATTCCTATGATGGAAAACTTCACAGAAGAACAAAAGATAAAAGCAAGTTGGCAATTACAAGGAGATGAAGTTGAATATAAAAGAAGAATAAGTCCAAAAAGAAAAGGTGTAGCAAATGAATTTTTTATTGATATTATAGATATGGATAGTAGATATATTGTTTCATCTGATTATCAAGCAGATAGAAAAACTCATAATTTAAATAAAGTTTATGGAAATGCAAAGAGAAAAGTAGGAAATCAAGTTAAGGTTATTTCTACTGATGGTCTTGTTGGTTATCCAAGAGTTTTAAAAAAAACATTTAGTTTACTTCCACAAGCTACAAGAAATCCTAAAATAATCCATCAAGTTATTAAGTCTGATAGTGGTGGATTTAATTATAAGGTTGAAAGATTCCACAATACTTTAAGAGAAAGAACTAAGATAATGAGAGGTTTTCACGGATGTATAACTTCTGCTCAAACTCTTATGAAAGGTTACGAAATTTATTATAATTGGATTAGAAAGAATATTGCTCTTAAAGGACAAACTCCTTCTCAAATTGCTGTTCCTAATATACAAATTGAAAATAAAAATGGATGGTTGGAGTTAATCCAAAGGGGTTATAATGGAAAGTGAAGAACAAAGAGTAACTACAAGCATAAAGATTAAACCATCAATTAGAGATAAATTCAAAGTTTACTGCATTGAAAAGAAAATTGATATGTCTGAATTACTGGAAAAATTAATGGAAAAGGAGATGAAGAAATGAAGAAAGGAAAAAAACAAGATAAGATAATAAATTTTTTAGGAAAAGAAATAGACGAAGAAGGATACATAAAATCGGTTGAATTTTGGACTAAAGAAGATGGAAGTATAAGGATGAATATTGCTGAAGGATTTAGTTGGGAAAATTTAATCCAATTATGTGAATTAACTATTGAAGAATCAAAAGAACATATTAAAGGAACGGAGGAAGAGAAATGAACAATTATAAAAGAAGAGTATTCATGTATGTTGGGTTGTTAAGTTTTATACCTACATTTAATTTATTCTTTTCTATCTTTGTATGGTATCCATCTGATTTATCTCCAAACCAAGCAATAGGTTTCATATCATTGATTTTTATGGGGTGGATAATATATAATTGGATTAAAGATAAAAGAGAATTTAAAGATATTTATAATGTAGATAAAAATAAGAGGATAAAAAAATGAGTGGTGGAGCATTAACACAACAGGCAAGAGAAATGTATAAACAAGAGGATATAAAGAAAGGAACATTAAGAACTTTAGATAATTTTAAACAAAAGAGATATATTGTTTTTGATATTGAAACTACTGGTTTATATCCAACAAATTCAAGAATAACTTGTATTTGTGCTAAATCAATAAGTGGAAATGATTATCAAGGAAGTCATACAAACGAGCAAGGATTAATTAAAGATTTTTTAAATTGGGTTGAATCAGAGAATTGTGAATTATTAATATCTGCTAATGGAAAAAGCTTTGATTCTAATTTTATTTTAGTAAGAGCATATCTAAATAATTTATTATCTTCTTACGGAATTGACTTTGCTAAGTTAGAACATTTTGATATAATTAATGATATAACTGACAAGATGATTTCTCTAAATAATCTCGCAAGAGTATATAATTTAAATTTAAAATCTGGAAGTGGAGTTAATGCCATTAAACTCTGGGAAGAAATGAAGTTGAACGAATTGATGAATTATTGTATGAATGATGTTATATTAACTGAAAATGTTTATTTAAAATATATGGAGATTAAAAATGGAAAATAGTTTAATAAAAGGAGATTGTTTAGAAATATTAAAAAATATTCCATCTAATTCTATTAATTTGATAATAACAGACCCTCCTTATAACATATCAAAAGAAAACAATAATAGAGATAGAAGTAAAGCATGGAATCCTGTTATGAGAAGGGAGAGTAAACTTAACTTTGATTTTGGAGATTGGGATAACAAGACAAGAGAAGAATTTTTAGGATTTACAAAAGAATGGTTAAAAGAATGTTGTAGAGTTCTAAAGGAAGGGGGAACTATAATAAGTTTTTTCAATAAAGAAGATGTAAGTTTTTTAGGATGGGAAGCTAAAAATTTTGGTATAAGAACAAGGACAATATTTACATGGCACAAAACAAATCCAACACCTTCTTTTAGAAAAGTAAATTATTTATCTGCTTGTGAATTTTTATGGGTTGGAAGTAAAGAAGGAAAAACTTGGACATTCAATTTTAAGAAACAAAACGAAATGCATAATTTCTTTCAAAGTTCAAATGGGTCTGGATATAAAGAAACAAAACATCCAACAGAAAAACCATTATCTTTAATAAAACATTTAATTGAAATACATTCAAACGAAGGAGATGTTATATTGGATTGCTTTGCAGGTAGTGGAACTATTGGAAAAGCGTGTTTAGAAACTGGTAGAAATTTTATATTAATTGAAAAAGAAGAAGAATATATTAATATGATTAAAGAGAGATTAAAAGATTATGCAACATCTTATTCACAAAAATTATTAAACAAATAAAATGGGAAGCATAAATAAACAAAAACACAATCCATACATTGAAGGGAGATATGCACACATAAATAAAAATGATATAGTTTTTACTCCAGACTGGTTAGCAAAAAGAATTTGTGAAATGTTTGATATTAAAGGATTAGTGTTAGAACCTTGTAAGGGAGAAGGTGCTTTCTTAAAATATCTTCCAGAAAATACAGAGTGGTGTGAAATTGCAGATGGAAAGAACTTTTATGATTATAAGAAGAAAGTAGATTGGCTTGTAACAAATCCCCCATATTCAGATTTCAATAGATTTTTGGAATATTCCTTTGAATTAGCAGAAAATATAATCTTGTTAGTTCCATTAGCAAAGATGTTTAAATCTATGGGAACTATAAAAACAATTATGAATTATGGAGGAATAGTATCTATTCATTTTCTTTCATCAAACAAAGCAGGATTTCCATTTGGTTTTCCATCTGGGATATTTTATCTCAAGAGAGGATATAAGGATAAAACAATTTTTAAAGAACTAAATACAGAGGAAAAAATATGACTAAACAAGGTATTTGCTCAAGATGTGGAGAAGATATGGATGGATTAGATGAATTTGATATTTGTTCTGAGTGTCAAGAACAAGATGAAGATTTAGAAGGATGTTCAATATGAAAACTCCAAAAAAGAAACTTATTGGGATTGCCTATGTTCGTTTAGTTCAACAAGAGAACGGAGAAGTCAATTTTGAGTATGGGTATGATATTGATAAGAAACAAGCCAGTTTAAACGATATAATGGCTTTGCAGAGCTTTTTAGGTATGCTCAAGGATAAGGCAGACCAAGACTTTAAAGATAGGATTGATGTTTCAGAGAAAAAATATGAAGTTGGATTTGAGGACACAGAAGAAGATTAGTTTATTTTTTTAATCTTTTTCAAGTCCAGTTAATGCAACAATGTAGGAAGAAGATAAGATTTAAATAATCCTTTTATTTATTTATTCTATGGCTGACGGCGACTTTTTTGATAATGCGAATTTTGATACAGGCGGTTATATCGCGGGTTTAGAGCAACAAAACGAGGATATGACTAACAAGAATGTAGCTTTACAGCGTGCTGTTTCTTCGGGATTTTATCCTAACCAAGAACAAGGGAATTTAATCGAATACCAACTCGACACAAATCCTTTAATGGAAAGGATAGAACATTATCTTAAAGGAGATGTTATTAAACACGACGAGCAGACGGGAGAACCTTATTATGACGAACAAACAGATAAAGATTTAATTCAAGTAAATAAATACGGATTGAGTTTTATTATGAATACAATCTCTTTCTATCTCGAAAAAATGACTACCCTTTCTTTTTATAATGAAGAAAGAATTAACGAAATTCTTGCGGACTTGGGGGACGAGTTAGCCGATTATATATTTTGTAATCTTGAAAAAATGGGAATGGAAAGTAAATTTAAGAGAAGTCGTTATAAAATCCTTGTTATTAACATTCTTCATGTAATCGAGAGCGATTATAGGCGTGCTTTGGGCGGAAATGAGAACGAAGCAATTAGGAGAGGAACAATCGTTACGCAGAACCAACCTATTGGAATGGGTAGTTATGCTATTGGAATGGGGCGAGGAATGGGCGGAATGAAGAAGAAATTTAACCTTTTCAGCCCGAAAACTTGGTAAAATCAATAAAAAAATTTATATTTTTTATTTTTAAACAAAATAATAATTTAAGTATATTAGTAAGTAAGTAAGTAATTACATAATACTTTTATTTCTCTCTCTCTCCTAAAATAAAAAAAGATTATTTTTTTCTTAATCGAAACATTTAAATACTACCTTTTATTTAAATAAATAAGATAAATGGGAGTTTAAGGGTTCTACTCTCATATCATAAAGAAGAACCCAAAACAGCAAGATGATATACGAAACAAACAAACAAAAAATACATAACTATTTTTTTAATAAGATTTATCCGCAGATAGATATTTTAGGATTAGATTATTATAAAACAATTTCTACGATTTCCACAGAATTAAGCGTTTCTATGAAAATAGTAGAAGATTTTTTTAAAGGGTTGTTTCAAAGTGAAAAACTTAAAGAAATGAGGATTATAGAATTAACAAAAAAAGAATTAGAAAATAGAACCAACAAATCACAAGAAGCCGAGAAAGAAGTCGAAGCTGTAACTAACGGAGAACCTATTAAAGAAGAATTTAAACCATTAAATAGGAGAGAGTTAGAGGATATTCAAAAATGATAAATAGAACTATTTGCCTGCCCGAAGAATTGAATGAGAAACTTAAAAAAGAGGAAAACGCAAGCGCTTTAATTTCTCAACTCATAGAAAAATATTACAAACTCAACGTTAATAAGATAGAAGAAATAGAAGAAAGACAAAAACAAATAGAAGAAGAACGTAAAAAGTTCCAAGAAAAACTAAGCGAAGATTACGCCGTTCTTGAAAACAGAAAGCAAATAATAAAGAAAGAAGCCGAGAGCGAAGAACAAGTAAGGGATAAAGCTAAGAGAATGAGAGAAGAAAAAATAAATAATATTCTCGATTACTTCCAAGAACTCACTAAGCGCGAAATGACGAAAGAAGAACTTTCAGATTATCTTTTTAGATTGGAGAACGAACCTAAATTTAATATGTGGAGATTTGTAGAGGAGAAACAAGAAAAATGAATAAAAAAGAAGAAGATTATTTTAATAAGGGATATGAGAGGGGAAGATTAGAAGAACAAAGAGAGGAAATTATGAGAATAGCAAACACAAATATTAATGTTGCTACTGATTTGAGAGATAGATTAAGAGAAGATGTTTTACAACCATTATTAAAAAATTTTGGTCATGAAACAG
>Ga0172379_10003919_pt1 | contig 22859 bp, 33 predicted proteins | sample GrowelOW334metaG_FD_119756 | JGI IMG/M metagenome (GOLD analysis project Ga0172379, IMG submission 119756) | Groundwater microbial communities from an aquifer near a municipal landfill in Southern Ontario, Canada - Groundwater well OW334 metaG | ecosystem: Environmental > Aquatic > Deep... | reverse complement strand
GCAGACGCGATAGTCGGCCGAGGACGACTCCTTCCCCCAGTGATACCAATTCTCCAACAACCGCTCTCCGTTATGGATGTTGAAGTTGGAAAGAACGGTTTCACCAACTACGAATTCGTGAGCTCTTTCGTACATCGGCCCCAGTCCGGTAATCAGGTTCTCCTGTTCGCTCCACTTCTTGCTGTCGAACTTGCCATTGAAGTTGAGGAGATAATACCCGGGTTCCAGCGTTTTGGTCGCCCAGTAATCTTCCTTGTCCTTGAGCCACCAGTCGTTGTTGTAAATGCACGGCTGAGTGTTCTTGTTGACGCCCCATTTGGCTCTCATCTGCCTTGCGGAATGACCGGCATAGTAGGCCAAAGCCCACTGTTCGCCGCTCTGGTTGGCAACAATAGCTTCGCGAAGAGTTTCCTCGCTGTAGCGAATCCGAACATCCTGCGGAACAGATATGCCCCAGAAATTCGCTACGCGCTCATGACCGATAATCTTGATCTTCTCCTTGGCCAGTTCGCGAATGATGTCGTCAGCCGTTCTGGTTTTGCCCGTTTTAATAGCACCGATGGCGGGTTGCGGTAGCTGAATGTTGGACTTTATTTCGTCCGGATCCACCGCATCGATCATCTCCTCGATCTTCTCTATATCCTGTTCTTCTTCCTTGAGAAGAAGCAGAATGATAGGCCACAGACTAGAATTGAGCGGTCGACGATAACCGTCGAGCAGATAACTTTCGTGAGTCAGTTCTGACTTGCCGGTTACCAAATGATAGAGCGTTACGCCCAAAAGGCGCAAAGCTTCGAACGAATCGATTTCCGCGTCTTCGGCTTCAAAGGAAAAATTGATTAATTTTTCACCTGTTTCATTTACAACAGATTCATCCTTTTCCTTGATCTCAATCTCATCTTCCGGCAAAACAAACTTCCATGGCAAAAAAATTACAGACTTCCCACTTTTGATCTTTTCCCTTAATTCGCAAAGTAAAACCTTAAAAACAATCCGCAAATCCTTGTCGCTTGTAATCAACCTTACTGTCATGCCGATTCTCCTTGATTTTGGTTTGTTTCATAAATTGTAAAAGTTCAATCATTAACTTGAACATCCGTTCATTTCTATTTGAACAGAAACTCAAGAAAAAGGGCGTAGAAGCGATGTTCTTCTTCCACGCCTTTGGTTATTATCTTATTAATACTTTATTGAGTCCGGGGAAAACGGACGAGCTTTGCGCAGGTACTTGTTCTCCGTGGAGCTTGCCCTTCGCATCGGCCAATATCTTTTCCCAGTTGTCAGGCCGGAGTCTTTTTGACGACCCCTCGATAGCCAAAATTATCTGGCGATCGACTTCCTGCGGATTGAGTTTCATCTCCCAATCGGAAATAGCTTGCTCAAGATGCTTCTTGCTCACCTGATCCTGACCGTCCCTGCCGGCATGCTTGTCGGCTTCCAGCACCATCCACTCCACGCTTGCGCCGGTGCAATATCCTTTGGCGGATACGTCAGCGGCGAACTGCGCGAAATCTTTGATGTCGGTCGGAATTTCGTAACGGGCGAACATAACCTTGAAGATGTCGGCGTACTCGTCCGGATTCGGCATGAGGAACGGTATCGTATCGTCGCTCCTGCCTTCTCTCTTATACGCCGTATCAATCAAGTCAGAGCGATTGGAAATACGCACCCAGATTACCTTGCCTCGCCTTTTTGGATCGGAGGTGAATTTGAACTTCATCTGCCTCAGTCGGTTGGAAACGCCCGAGTCTCCGTTGGGAGTGTCCCTGGACGTTTCGCTTTGGTCGGCTTCATCTTCGATGACTATGACCGGAGCCAAGTCATCCAAACAAGCAAATATTTTCTCCGCAATCTCTTCAGACTGTCCGACCCACATACTTCTCGGATTGGATATCTCGACAAAATTAAAACCGCACTCATAGGCCAAACATTCGAAAAAAAATGTTTTGCCTGTTCCCGGAGGACCGCTTGCCAATATACCCATAGGCAATCTTCGCCACATACCGCTCAGAATGTTGTCATTAATCTCCCTACCATACCGCTTAAGGTATTCCTTACCACCGAAGTAGTCAAATCCCCACTTCGGCATCTTGACCTTGAGGCGGTCGCCGAACTCGGTTTCCAGAATTTCCTGTTTCTTCTCTTTTACGAGCGATAACGAAACAGGGATTTTTTTCTCCTTGGCGAGCCGGTAGATGGCGTCAATCTGCTTGTACGACAACCCATTCGTAATTCGACCCAGACGTTCAGGAGTAAGCCCGTCGGAGAACACCACGCCATTCAAGGAATGGTTATATCTCCAGCGGTTTGTCCTTTCATCTTCATTGGGCTTGGGAATACGCACGGCCACCGCTTCTCCTTGCGGAGAGCGCAGACCTTCCGCCAGACTGGCGAGTGACGGCGTTATTAGAACAATCGTGTTGCCGGCCTCTTTGATCCTTCCGTCTTTTGCCCAACGCTCGAGCATCTCCACTGAAATTCTGTCGCCAGCGTTGTGCGTCATGATCTGGTTCGGAGCGATGTTGTGGGCGAAATCGACAATCAGCACGATACTCAAATGCCCGTCGCTTGTGTCGAAAACCACCCTCTCCATAAATTTCAGAACCTGCTCCGGTTTTTCTCCCACAATCTGGGACAGCGGAGCGTTCGAAGCTTGATTCTGTTGCAAACCGAGAGCCGCTTTCTGCGCCGCCGATTGTCCGGCGGTATTGCCGGTCGTGGCGCCCGCTCCCAAATATCGGGAACGGAACAGCTTCTCCATATCCTCACTTGCAAACTGTAAGCCGGAAGACAGGGAATAAAACATGATGAGATCTCTTTGCTCGAAAATATCGGTAAGATACTGATACAAAGTCAGATATTCGCCCCTCATATTCCTTTGAAAATCATAGATGTTTCCCCAAAGAATGCAAAGGTGCGCTATATCGGCCTTGAACTTCAGCATCAAGTCGCTGAGCCAATAAGGCACAGGCACTTGTTTTTTTTCCATCATTATAACCTCCTTTTTGGTTATCCGCACCAGCTTTCCGTTTGCACGTCGGGTTTCAAACCGATTGCACCCATGAAAGCCAATACCAGGTTGTAATCATTTTTATGCGAATAGTCAGATATGACCATTCTGCCATGATGGATGTGAACACCCATGAATTGCGGGGCAGCGATGTCAACTCTTTTCCCTTTCAGCAATTCCATTAGGAGCTTCTTCTCTCTTGTTGTCGCTAAATGTGACATCGTTTTTTACCCCCATCTTTCCATAGAGTGCTCTGATTACATCTTCTTCGTCGGAGCAGGTTTTGCCTGCGAAACCGTCGAAGTCCAGATTTACCGTTCCGCCCTTGATCGCGATTTTTACCCGTTTCATTGTTTCGCCCCCTCAAGGTTGAAGAGCAACTCTCCGCCACTCGTAATCGTGGATGAAACTTTGACCTCGTAGCCGAGAATCAAGAGAATTGAAATTGTCGCTTCCGCCAGAAATGCGTCAGTGAAGAGTTTGCGCAAGCGCTCGATCTCTTCCCTCCATTCTGGTTTGTAGTCGTCGGCGACGAATTCAATCATTCCTTGATCATTGACTTTGAACCCAAGTCCGTTTGGAAACTTGTCGGTCTTCAAAGAGCCGTCCAGCTGCCCTGCGTAAGGCTTGCCGTAGTAATCGGTGACGGTCGAATCTTGTCTGATTCCGTTCACCTGGCCGAGTCTGGTCAAAGCGTTTTCGACGCATTCCTTTATTATCGGAATGGTGTCAATTTGCCTTACCCATTCGGCCAAGCCGGGATTCTTGCATCCGATCTTTTGAAGCAGATCTCCCAAAACTTGCGGAGCACCCAACTGTGTGTTGAGTATGACGATCTTGCTCATGTGTGTTCCTCCTTTTTGTAGGTTTTTTTCCTGTATGTTTATGCCTGTAAAAAGCACCATTAAAATATCAAAGAACTAACACTTACTATTATCATAGTTCAACCCATCTGTCAACCCCCGTAATACCCCCGTAATAATACGTATTTGCACATTACCCCCTACTATTGACATGTTTTAAAAAATATGATAAAAGTTAAGGTCAGTTCTTTAAAAACTCACACTAAAAGGAGAAAGTAATGGTAAAATTCACAGAGGAATTTGTAGAGTTTTGGTTAGAGACAAAAAACGGGCAACAACCTTTTCCGGTTTTCACTCATTTTTGTCCAAGTTTTGATAAATTCTTGGCAATGAAATTGATTGAACTGGAAGCTGGACGCGGTTTTATAATCAAAAACTGCGAAAGAGGAATTGACGGACACATTTTGTTAGCACATGGAACAAATAATTTTAATCCTAATGTTGATTTTGAAAGTTGTACCAAAACAGTTGGAATCAAAAGCGAATCAACCTACCTTGCCGAAAGACTTGGAGTCGAACAAAATCCAAAATACCAATACTTATTGCATTTTGCCAAATTCAGAGAAAAAACAAGCTACTACTATTCAGAAACTGATGTTTTTTCGTTAATCAATACTCTGTATCGAATTTATGGTTGTTCAGTAGAAACAATCACCTTGGCAAAAGATTTCGCTTTTTGCGCGATTGAAGCCAAAATTTTGGATTGCGAAACTTTTGATTTTTCCGTAGAGCGAATTTATGCGGTAATAAAAAAATGCCGACCTCAACTGGCAGAATGGTGGTGGCAAATTGCTCAAGCGATTATTTCGGCGCGAAGTATTTTAAGAGAATCAGCAAAAGAGGAAAGTTCCCATCCGGTTTGTTTGGAAAGAGTTACTACGCCCAACAAATCGATAATGAAACTCGCCTGTTTCCAATCTGACAATCCAGAACTTTCTCGCCAAGCAATTGCTAAAGGTTATGACATTGTCATCACAAAATCAACGGCCGGCTTTATTTCTATTGCCAGCAACAAAATTTCATCTGATGAAGCCAGAGATATTGTCCGAGTTCTGCGCTACGAAGAGGACAAGGATCAAAAACAAAACTGGAAAATCCTTGAATCGTTCGCAGGTAATCCACCAGACGAATGTTGGTATTTTCATCCGAACAGCAATAATATTTCAAACGGAATATTTATTAATCCAAAAACAAAGCCAACAAAACTATCCCTTGAAAAAGTGGCGGAATTGACCTGGATCGTTCTTTCCGGCATGTTCGAACAACAAAATGAGCCGGAGTGCCAACGAGGGCTTTGTCCGTCTTCAGCCAAAAATCCTTGCGAATTATACCCGTGGGGATTATATCGTTGTCGAAAAAACCGGCGCAAGACCGGATTTTAACTTAAATTTCAAGCCGAGAAAATTTCTCGGCTTTTTTTTACAAAAAAAAGTCCGCACATTGGCGGACATAACTTTATTCTTTTTTTAAAAAATAGGAACCGTCTATTAAGGTTTCTCCTTTTTGTAGCTCATAAAACCCGGCAACTTGAATCGCGTTCATTGCCGTATTTTCAATAGACAATGAATAATCACCATTGTCACAAGACAATTCGAAGTTCTTATCACTCAAAATTCCAAAACATAACAAATCGTCTTCAACAATATTCAAATTAATTAACAACCCATTCACGACGGCTATGTTTTGCGAAAGATCCAATTGATAAAAAGTAAACTGCAAGGTTTCCGTATTCATGATTTTCAATTCCCACTTACCGCTGATATCGCAACAAGGAAATTTCAAACACTGCATCATGGACAATTCAAAATATTGATCAGCCGGACAAAAACTTTCGCAATAATCCCCATTCCAAGCATAGCCGGCGGGACAATCAACGACAGTTTCATTATCCGCTTCAACATCCGATGCCAAATCGTCACCTTGCACCAAATCAAATTCATCAACAACATTGGAATCAAAAACATCCTGTGTTTCAAAAATATCCACATTAAAATCAACTAATTCCTCACTATCAATTCCCTCACCGTCAAAAACAAAATCAGAAAAAACATCCTTTTCAATTTTTATGTCTTTGAACAAATCACTATCCAAATCGATAAGCTCCCAGACATCATCATGTTGATCATTTATTAAAAATTCTTCTCCAACTTCTTCGATTATTTCTACAAAATCAACAGGTTCCATGTCTTTGACAAAGTCAGCTGATTCAGGCACAAAAGGTGTTTCTTTTTCATCTTTTTTCCCATTATTATCAAAAGAAAATATTTCCAATTCACAATCTTTGCCCAAAAAATCATCCCGAAAAACACCCTCATCTGAGGACTGGCCATCAATACCTTTTTGTTCCGGTTGCCAATAAGAATCCGACTTCGGCTCTTTTATGGAAAACGTGCAACTCAACAAAAAAATCAAAAAGAAAAAAAATATTTTATCCATAAAGCCTCCTTGTTTTTGTAAAAGAACAGTCAACACTCCAAATTAGCAAAAAAACAACAAACAGTCAATAAAAAATGACGAACTTTATCTAAATTTAGACAAAAAGCCTAATGACTGAAATTCCTTTTCCACGTGATAATGCAAAAATTTCTGTAAAAAATCAAACAAAATACCTTGTTCGGAAAGTAACAAAGAAAGGCCAAGCGGTTCACCCTTCTCACTCTGCGCTTTGTTGATGAAATCTTTTATGTTTTGAAAATTCATTCCACCTCCGGCATTAATAAATTTTTCATTTTCAGAAATCGCAAAGCCCAAAAACACCAACAATTTAATCAAAAAAACGCTGAACAATAATTTTTTTTTGGCTTGATTTTTTTCTGACAAAACTCCGGCAATCGCCTTTTTGATAAAAATAAAAAGACCTTCATTTTTTTCTTCAGTCGGAAAAACTTTGTCTAAAATTTCCAAAAAAGCCTGATAATAATAAAAATCATTTTCTTCTGCCAAAGAAAATTTTTCCACGAGACAGGCTTGAATCAATCTTTTGTACAGGTTGCCTTGGACATAATTAATCTCACAAATTCCCGAACCGGCCAGCTGTCCAGACAACTTGCTGGTTATTTTTTGCGCTCCGCTAGCCAAAACATCGATCTTGCCAAAATTATCGGTCAAAAGACAAAAAAAGAGGTCATTTTCCCTCCACTTTTTTTTTGACAAAACAATAGCCTTGGCTACAAAAACTTTTTCCATTTATTTTTGTTTATTTCCGTCAAAAAATGTTTGCAAAATCAATACCGCAGAAATAACATCATCATTTCTATCTTTTTTTGGAAGTTCAAAGCTCATTTTTTGCGCCAGAATAGACGTCATTTTTTCATCTTCGACAAAAACCGGTAAACCCATATTTTTTATTTCCACAAAAAATCTTTGCCAATCTTGAGAAACCACATTGGCAGAATCAAGTTTGTTCGGCTTGCCGACAACCAAGGCGCCAATATTTTCTGCTTCAATTACTTGCTTAATTCGCAAAAGAGCTTCGGACAAATTCTTGACACGCAAAAAAAGCAATGGCGAAGCAATTTTTATGTCATCATTACCGCTAGCCAAACCGATTTTTTTTGTTCCCCAATCAATACCTAAATAGTTCACAAAATTTAAAAGTTAAAAGTTAGAATTATCACGAAGCCTCCACGAGAAAAGTGCTCCCTTTGGGACAAATTATTTGGTAACTATTTTGCAACCATCCTTCATTATCAAAACAGTATGTTCAAAATGCGCGCAACGACTGCCATCGGCCATTACCACCGTCCAACCATCTTTTTTGGTTTTTATTTTAAAACCACCGGCGCTGACCATTGGTTCCAGCGCCAAAACTTCTCCTTCCTCAACAATATAACTTTCAAAAGGTGAATAATAGTTCGGAATAGCCGGATCTTCGTGAACCTCAAAACCAACCCCATGTCCGACTAAATCTCTAACTACGGAAAACTTGTTTCTTTCAATATGTTGTTGAACTTTTTTGGCAATCAAATTTAAATCCGCGCCGGCACGAAGATTACCAATCCAAATATCCAAGGCTTCCGCGGTAATACGCATTAGTTGTCGATCGTTTTTGGTTATTTTGCCAACACCAACTGTAATCGCATGATCCGTGTACAGACCATCTCTGGCCGGATACCTCATACCAATATCCAAACCAACCAAATCACCATTTTGCAAAACTCTTTTGCTCGGCAAGCCATGAACCAACTCTTCATTAACCGAAACACACAAGGTGGCTGGGAATGGACGATCTCCGCCATAACCTTTGAATGAAGGCGCACCACCGGCTTGAATTATCAAATTTTCCGCAAAATTAGAAAGATGTTCGGTCGTTACCCCAACGTTGACTTCCTTTTTTACCAAATCCAAAATCTGCGCCAAGATTCTACCTCCGGCAAACAAAATTTCAATCTGTTTTTTATCTTTTATCAAGGCCATGAATTTTTTTAAAAATTTTTGCGAACTGTTTGTTCACATCATCTATATTTTTATCCCCATTTACCAAAAAATATCCGTCAGAGTGCTCCCCTTCGAACAGTCTGATTATTCTACTGGTTTTTTTGCGATAAATTAATAATCTATTACGCAAAATATCAGGCTTTTCATCACTCCGTCGAAATAATTTCTGTTGACAAATATCACAAATGCCAGCCCTTTTTGACGGTCGATATTTGGTATGAAAAATTTCTCCGCAATGACAATGCCAACGGCCACCCACGCGCTCTTGTAATTTTCTGGTCGAGACATCAATTTCAAAAACAAAAAGTTTGCATTTCTCATTTTCTTTTTCAAAATCACTCAATATTTTGTATTGCTCAATTGTCCTCGGAAAACCATCCAAAAGAAGACTTTTTCTTGATTGCTTTAATATCTGCAAAAGCTTTGGTAAAAAAATTTCATTGGGCACCAGTTCTCCGGCCAAAACAAACGGCTCTGCAAGTTTACCAATTTTCGTCCGAGACTTAATTTGATCCCGCAACAATGCACCGGGAGATAATATTGTCAAATTGTATTTTTTGCTAATCTTCTGGGCTTGCGTTCCTTTGCCAGAACCAGGAGGACCAACTAAAATATAAAAGTTTTTCATATTTAAATTATTTTATTACCAAGAAATTATAACAAAAAAACCGGCAAAAAGCCAGTTTTTTAATATCTGAATCTTTTTTTAAAAGACCTCGTAATCGCGCATGGTTATTTGTGAATTGATTTGCTTCATCATATCAATCACCACGCTCACCACAATCAAAATACTGGTCCCACCGATAACCATAGCACTCATACCAGAAGAGTTCTGCAACAATAATGGCAAAACCGCAATCACCGCCAAGAACAAAGCTCCCGTCAAAGTAATTTTTGAAATGGTATATTGCAAATATTCAGCAGTATTGGCTCCCGGTCTAATTCCGGGAATAAAACCCCCATGTTTTTGCAAATTTTCCGCAATTTGTCGAGGATGAAAAATAACGGCTGTATAAAAATAAGTGAACGCAAAAACCAAAACAAAATATAAAATTGCGTAAACGGATTGATTTTGGAAAAAATTAATGACATGTTGCGCTCCGGAACTAATCCACGGGGTTGAAGCTCTAACAAAAAATTGCGCAATCATCGGAGGGAATAAAATAATTGAAATTGCAAAAATGATCGGAATAACTCCCGCCGTGTTAACACGAATCGGCAAATGCGTTGTTCCTCCACCATACATTTTGGTTCCTCGCACCCTTTTGGCATAAGAAACCGGAATATTCCTTTGACCTTCGGTAATTACTACCACACCAACAATAGTCAAAATCGCAATCCCCGCAAAAACCCCCATTGTAATAACCTGCTCTCGACTAAAATTAACTGCCAATTCTTGCAATGCAGATGGAATTCTGGCCACAATCCCAGCAAAAATCAACATAGAAATTCCATTACCGATTTTCTTTTCAGTAATAAGTTCCCCCAACCACATCAAAAAAACAGTTCCCGCCGTTATTGTCAAAAGCATGGCCGACAAATTAAGAAACGACAAATCTCCAATAATTTCACCAGAAGAACGGCGCAACAAAGTAATCATGCCATAAGCTTGTAGTAATGCCAATGGGACTGTAGCTATTCTTGTGTAAAAATTTATTTTGGTGCGTCCAGCTTCTTCTTTCATCATTTCCTCCAATTTTGGTATAATCATTCCCAAAAGTTGAAAAATGATCGATGAAGTAATATACGGAGCCACCCCCATCATGACAATAGAAAAATTTTGCATTCCTCCGCCGGAAAATAAATTCAATAGTCCAAACAACTGATTACTTTCAAAAAATTGCTTCAAATTGGCCACATTCACACCGGGAATCGGAATATGAGCGGCAATGCGAAAAACCATTAACATGGCCAACACAAAAAATACTTTGTTTCGTAAATCTTTGATCCGCCAAATTTGTAAAAGTTTTTCCCACATATTTTAGGATTTTTATTTTTTTATTTAAGAAAATCGCATTTAGGAAATTTTTCCACCAACTGACTCAATGACCTTCTTGGCAGAAACAGAAACCAAACAACCGGAAATTTCTAGCCTTTTTGTCAATTTGCTTTCACTGTTTCTGGTCAAAATTTTAATCGGCAAAGTTTTGACATTGATCAACTTTTTTTCAAACAAAACCGTTGGACTGACTTTTTCATCATTTTCAAAATGTTTTTCGAGAGAGCTCAAAAGCACGACTTGCGCTTTTGGAAAACGATTTTTCATTCCCTTGAATTTTGGGATTGACAAAAGAGTTCGACGAAAACCTTTTAATTTCAAACCGCCTCGTCCACCGGAACGCGCTTTTTGTCCTTTTTGACCTCTGCCACTATAAGTACCATGACCAGAACCATTACCACGACCAACTCGTTTTTTGATAATTTTTCTGTTTTCTAAATTATTGAGAGTTATTGCCATATAATTTATTGGTTATCAGCTTTTTTTTCCTTTTTGACAGCTATTTTTTTGACTTTTGGCTTTTCTTCTTTGACTTCTTTTTCAACCACTTCTTCCTTGGCTACAAGAGTTTCAATTTTTGGTAAAATCTTTTTTTCCGTTCTTGTAACAAATTTTCGTTGCTTGGTAAAAGGAGCGGAAATAAAATCAACCGCTTTATAAAAAGCGCCAACAACCGTAATTTTATTACCAGTACCCAAAGATTTTCCAACGACATTCGGAACTCCGGCCAATTCCAACAAAACACGCATTGCGCCACCAGCCTTAATTCCAGTACCTCTTGGCGCTGGTTTTAATAAAATTTGCGCAGATTTGTATTTCAAATGAACCGGCATAGGAATTGTTTCATTAACAATAGGAATTACCCGCAAATTCTTTTTTGCTTTGTTAACAGCTTTGTTGACGGCAAAAGTAACATCAGCGCCCTTGGCCAAGCCAACACCAAAACGACCCTTCTTGTCACCAATGGCAACACAAGCGCGAAAACGCATTCTTTTGCCACCGGCCATAACTCTGGTCACTCTGGCCAAATCCAAAATCTTTTGTTCAAACTCAGATTCTGGCTTAGCAAATCCTCTTTTCCCTTTTTTCCCTTCATTTTGTCCCATATAATCAAATATTTCTTATTTAAAATTTTAATCCCGCTTCTCTGGCGCCGTCAGCGGCAGCTTTTACTCGACCATGATATTGGTAAGAACCGCGATCAAAAACAACTTTTTCGACACCTTTTTCTATTGCTTTTTTACCCAAAATTTGACCCACCAAACCAGCAATAACCAAAGGTTTTTGTTTCTTATCAACAACTTCCTTATCAGATGCAGAACAAAGCGTTTTTCGAGAAACATCATCAATAATTTGCAAATAAAAATGTTTCAAACTACGAAAAACACAAAGTCTTGGCAATCCGCTGTTGGTTTTTAAACTAACCCGAACACGATTTTGTCGTTGCTGTTTATTTACTATTTTCTTTTGTTGTTCTTTTCTCATAAAATTGCGTTAAGAAGATGTTTTGGCTCCGCTCTTACCAACCTTGTGGCGCAAAACTTCATCAAGATATTTAATTCCTTTGCCCAAATAAGGCTCAGGCTTTCTGACTTTTCTGATATTTGCGGCGACCTCACCGAGTAACTGTTTGTCAATACCATTCAGAGTTATCACGTTGGCGTCAACTTTACCGGTTATTCCTGTCGGCAAAATAAATTCAACCGGATGGGAATAACCAACATTCAAAGTAAGTTTTTGTCCAGAAATAACGGCTTTGTAACCAATACCATTGATTTCAAGTTTTTTTTCGAATCCTGTCGTTACTCCAGTAACCATATTGGCGACGATACTTCGAAATAACCCCCAAAGTGCGCGGTCTTTTTTGTTATCCGGTTCTTTGACAGTCACCCTGATTTCGGCCACTCCGACATCAATGTCAAGCTGGACATCCGGATGGAGCTGGCACTTGATCTCTCCTTTTTGGCCTTTTATAATCAAAACATTATCCTGCATTTTTGCCTCAACGCCGGCTAATATTTTGATGGGCATTTTTCCTATTCTTGACATATGCTAAAACTATAAGACTATTGAATTAAAATTAATAAACTTCACAAATTAGCTCACCTCCAACTCCCAATTTTTTGGCTTCTCTGCCCGTCATAACACCCTTGGAAGTTGATAGAATAGCCACGCCAAAATCATTCAAGACTCTTGGGATTTCAACGCTGCCAACATAAATACGTTGTCCAACTTTGCTAATTTTTTTGATTGACTTGATCGCTGGAATTTTGTTATTCAAATACTTCAAGTCAATTTTGATTTGTTTAGCTTGGTCTTCAACGACTTCCACTTTGGCAAAATAGCCTTCCTTTTCCAAAATTTTGGCCAAAGCTAATTTGAGCTTGGAATATGGAACCAAAACTTCTGATTTTTTGGCCATTATGGCATTCCGAACTCTTGTTAGCATGTCAGCTATTGGATCTGTCATTGTCATAGATTTATAATATTTTTCGTCAAAATTATTTTTGGATTTAATTACCAGCTACTTCTGGTTATTCCAGGAACTTCGCCTTTTTCGGCCAATTCACGGAAACAAATACGGCAAACACCGAACTTGCGCATATATCCGTGAACACGACCACATTTCCAACATCGGCGAACCTTGCGCGTGGAAAATTTTGGCTTATTTTGCGACTTCATGAATTGTGCTTGTGTAGACATAGGGCTGTCTGTAAATATTTTTGATTTACTTTACTTAATTATTATCTGCACGAAACGGAAAACCAAGCTCCTTTAATAAAGATTTCCCTTCTTCGATTTTTTTTGAGGTTGTCGACAAACAAATTTCCAAACCATGCGTTTTTTCTATTTCATCTGCGGTAATTTCTGGGAAACAAAGACTTTCTTTGAAACCTAAGGAAAAATTACCATTCTTGTCAAACCCTTTCATTTCCAAACCACGAAAATCTTTGATACGAGGCAAACTTACAAAGAGCAACTTTTCCAAAAAATCCCACATCTTGCTCGCTCTCAAAGTTACTTTGACACCAATAACCATTCCCTCTCTGATTTTGAAATTGGAAATTGATTTTTTGGCGATGGTTTCCACCGGTTTTTGACCGGTAATTTTGGTCAAAGTATTTTTGACAACATCAAGATATTCTTTGTCTTTTAAATTGCGACCAAGTCCAACATTTATCACGACCTTTTTAATTGTCGGCACAGCCAAAGCATTCTTGTATGCATATTTTTCCATCAATGCTTTGACGACGTGTTCGTTGTAATGTTTTTTTAAACTATTCATATAAATCGATTATGGTGCTCGTTATTAATCAATTGCCTCTCCGCATTTTCGGCAAATTCGAATTTTTTTTTCGCCTTTTGTAGATGAATTCAATAATTTGAAACCAACTCTGGTTGTCTTGCTACACTTTGGGCAAACTAACATCACATTAGCGATATTCATCGCAGCCGGAAATTCAATTCTTTGACCTTTTTCTCCTTCTTTTTTTGGTCGAACATGCTTGAATCGCATATTCAAACCCTCCACTATCACACGATTGGTTATTTTGTCTATTTGCAAAACCTTACCTTGATTTCCCTTCCCTGACTTGTCTCCATTTTTGTCCTTACGAATTCTGTCTTTGCCTTTGATTATCTGTACTTTGTCGCCTTTTTTTATCTTCATATTATTATAATTATAAGACTTCTGGAGCCAAAGAAACTATTTTGTTGAAACCCTTTTTGCGCAATTCTCTGGCCACCGGTCCAAAAATTCTGGTTCCTCGCGGTTCTCTTGATTTTTTGTCAATCAAAACTATGGCATTATCATCAAATCTGATATACGAACCATCTTCACGTCGAGTTTCTTTCGCCGTGCGAACAATTACACCATAAGCAACTTCGCCTTTCTTTACCATGCTATGAGGCTTTGCTTCCTTGATACTAACAACCACAACATCACCAAGACGTGCGTATCTCTTTTTGTAACCTCCCAAAACTCTAAAACACTGAATTCTGCGAGCGCCGGTATTATCGGCTGATTGTAATATGGATCTGTGTTGTATCATATAATCAAATTATATTTGCGTGATAGCTTATTTTTCAATTTTTACCAAGCGCCATTTCTTGTCTTTGCTCAAAGGACGACATTCAACAAAAACCACCTTGTCACCAACCTTACATTCATTTTTGGGATCATGAATTTTGAATTTTTGAGATGATTTGAATTGTTTTTTGTAAGTCGGGTGCATAATCAAACGAGTAATACAAACTACAGCCGTTTTGTCCATTTTTGTGCTGGTAACAATGCCTGAATATTGTCTTACTTGTTCGACTTTTTTGGTATCCTTGGTCATATTCTTCTCTATTTATTGACGTTTAATAATGTTAAAACTCTGGCCACGGTCTTCTTTAATGTGCGCATTTCGCGAACATTTTTGTGTTGTTTGCTGGCCAATTTGAATTCCAGCTCATGTCTCTTGACACAAAGTTCGTCTTTTACCTTTTGCAAATCTTCTTTTGATTTGTCTCGCAATTCCTTAATTTTCATATATTATTTCTTGAATATAAATTTAGTCGTAATCGGCAATTTGTGACCGGCCAAACGCATCGCTTCTCTAGCCTGTTCTTCGGTAACACCCGCAATTTCAAAAACAACCGTTCCTGGTCTAACCACAGCGACATAATGATCCGGAGCCCCCTTGCCAGTACCCATGGTTGACTGAGAACCCTTGGCCGTAACCGGCTTGTCAGGAAAAATTCTAATCCAAATCTTGCCACCACGTTTGATAAAACGACTGATGGCGCGACGAGCAGCTTCAATTTGCTTGGAAGTAACCCAAGAAGCTGTTTGTGCTTTTAGACCAAATTGACCAAAAGCCAAATCCGTCATTCTTGTCGCCACCAACCCTTTGTTGCGACCTCGACCCTTTTGCCATTTGCGATGTTTTACTTTTTTCGGAATTAACATATATCATTACCGATAATTATTTAAAATATATTTAAGCTTGTTTGCTTTCTACCTTGACTGAATTTTTTTTCTTAAAAATATCCCCACGATAAATCCAGACCTTGATCCCAATCACACCGTATAAAGTATACGCGTTGATCATCGCATAATCAATATCAGCCCTGATTGTGTGCAAAGGCACTTTGCCCCAAAGCAATTTTTCGGTTCGAGCAATTTCTGCGCCATTCAAACGTCCACTTATTTCAACCTTGACCCCTTTGGCTCCGGCTTTTTCCACTTTTTGCATAGCTTGTTTCATTGCACGACGGAAAGGAATTCTTTTTTCAATGTCGAATTTTATACCACTTCCAACAATGGTGGCATCCAAATTAGGACTAGTTATTTCCTTAATATTGATGTTCAACTTGGCGTTTTTTTCTTTTATTATTTTTTTGATTAATTCTTTTTTTAAATCATCAATACCTGAACCACTTCGACCAATAATCACCCCAGGGCGAGCGCTAAAAATTATCACATTCAAATCTTTGGCAGTTCTCTCCACATTAACCGCGGAAACAAAAGCATTAAGCAATTTTTTCTTTAAAAATTCTTTGATCTCTATATCTTGGCGCAAGGTTATTGCATAATCTTTTTGCTTGAACCAAGTGGAGTCCCAAGTCCTTGTTTGCTTTAAGCGAAAAATTTTTGGATTTATTTTCTTTCCCATAAACTTTTATATTACATGCCTGATTTTCTTCTAAAAACTTTTTTAAAAACACCTTTTTCCTTTTTTGCATTTATGTTCTTTGTCTTGGTCGGCTCGACTCTTCCGGCTTTGCGAGAAACATTGACAATGTCTTCTTTTTTGGCGGAAACATCATCTTTGGCTATCTCTTGTTGTTTCATTTCAACTTTTTCTTTAGTTGCCTCATTCTTTTTCTTACTGACCTTTTGCGTGGGAATTTTCTTACTTTTCTTTTTGGTAATTTCCTCCGAAGAAACTTTTTCTCCTAATATCACGGAAATTATCGAGGTTCTCTTGCGAATCGGAGTGGCTCGGCCTTGCGCCTTTGGCATCCAACGATATAAAATTTGTCCTCCATCAACTTTGATTTCTCTGACAAAAAGATTACTCTTTTCTAAGTTGAAATTATTTTCGGCATTAGCTAAAGCTGATTTTAAAAGTTTCAAAATCGGCTTGGCGGCCTTTTTGTTTAGCAAACTCAGTCTTGACAAAGCATCGCCTAAATCCAAACCACGGACAATATCAATGACCAGTCTGGTTTTTCTTGGCGACATGCGAATTTGCTTGGCTTTGGCTTTTACTTCCATATAACAATATTTCAAATTTACTTATATATGTTAAATATTACTTGGCTTTTTTGGCTGGGGCTGAGGCCGGAGCAGACGCTGAAGAAACTGGTTTTGCCTGATCTTTGGCCATCTTGCCACCATGAGAAACAAACTTGCGCGTCGGTGAAAATTCTCCCAACTTATGCCCAACCATATTTTCGACAACGGAAACTTCAATGAAATTCTTGCCATTGTGCACGCCAAAAATAAATCCCACCATTTCTGGAGTTATAGCCGATTCTCTTGACCAAGTCTTGATAACGGTTTTGTCATTCGCTTTCATTTTTTTAATTTTGGCCAACAATCTTTCATCAATATGTGGCCCTTTTTTTAAACTTCTTGACATATTTGTTCGAGTTTTGTTAATTATGCGGTTCTCTTATTCTTTCTTTTGCTGATAATTAGAATATCTGACGGCTTATTTGGCTTTCTGGTAAAAACACCCAAAGCATGTTTGCCCCAAGGAGTCTTTGGATATTTGTGCCCAATAGGATTGGCTCCTTCTCCTCCGCCATGAGGATGATCAACGGGATTCATTACTTTTCCTCTGACTGTTGGCTTGACTCCCATATGCCGTTTGCGACCGGCTTTGCCGATTTTTACATGCATATGCTCTTGGTTGCTAACTTGTCCGATTGTCGCCATACATGCCTTTGGGACCATTCGCACCTCTGAAGATGGTAAGCGCAATGTTGCGTAAGCTCCTTCAACGGCCATCAATTTGCACCAAGAACCGGCGGAACGACAAATTGCCGAACCCAAACCAGGAACCAACTCCACATTATGAATAGTCGAACCAACCGGTATATTTTCTAATTTGGTGGAATTACCAATTTTTATTTCAACCACTCCCTTTGAGGACATTACCGAATCATTAACTTTTAAATCAGCCGGAGCAATAATATAACGTTTTTCACCATCACGATATTGCAATAAAGCAATGGCTGCAGTTCTGTTTGGATCATACTCCAAAGCAACAACCTTAGCAGGAACATCAAATTTGTTTCTTTTGAAATCAACCAACCGATAAAATCTCTTTGCTCCACCACCTTTGTGTCTGACTGTAATTTTTCCTTGAGCATTGCGACCACTATGTTTTTTGCGAATTACCAACAAACTTTTTTCTGGAGCCTTTTTGGTATAAAAAGAGGAGTCCAGAACGCTCATTTGTCTGCGGGCATTGCTAATTGGTTTGTATACCTTGATTGCCATATGCTGATTTGCTAATTAATTTAATTTATACGCCTTCGTATAATTCAATTTTATCTTCTTTATTCAATGTTATAATTGCTTTTTTGAAATCTTTGCGCTTGCCAATACGACGACCGGTCCTTACTTTTTTGCCGATAACCTGAACAAAATTAACTTTGGTCGGCTTGACTCCATAAACAGATTTTATTCTCTTGGCCACTTCCGTCTTATTAACATTAACAGGGACAATAAAACAGTATTTATTTTGGGCTACCAAATCAGTCGCCTTTTCGGTGATCAAAGGTTGAACCAAAAAACGATAAGCGGAAGGATCTCCCTTTTTGCTTGAAGTTACAACTTTTTCTTCACCTTGCTTTTCAATTTTTCCCTTGTCCGCCGTTGTCTTGGTCACAATCGAACCATCTACCGACATGGCATTTTCATCATCTGACTTAAAAATTTTTCCTAAAATTCCCATATTATTATACTATTACTTTAAGAATACTTCTTCGACTTTTTTTAAAGCTCCTTCGGCAAAAACGATCGTCCTGCTGTTCATGACATCATAAATATTCAAACTATTAGCAGAAATCACTTCGACATTAACTAAATTCCTTGCCGCGTTAACAACTTTTTTGTCCATTTTTTCCAAAACCAATAAATTCTTTTTGCCCAAAGCCATTTTTTTTGTTAAGTCAATCATTTCTTTGGTCTTGCCTTCTTTGAGCTCAAACGCCTCAATGGCTAAAATATTTTCATTAACCGCCTTGTCTGACAAAACCATAAATAAAGCTTTTTTCTTCATTTTGGAATTTATTTTCTTTGTAAAATTGACATCCTTCGTCGGTCCAAAAATAACCGCACCGCCTTTCCATTGCGGAGATCTGATTGAACCTTGTCTAGCTCGACCAGTTCCTTTTTGTTTCCATGGCTTGCGACCACCGCCACGAACTTCTCCGCGAACTTTTGTATGAGCCAAAACTTGACGTCTATTGGCCAACAAAGTAACCACCGCTTGATGAATAAGCTCTTTGTTTGGCTCAACTTCAAAAATAACCGGATTTAATTTTATCTCACCGGTAAGTTCACCCAATTTGTTGTATAACTTTGCTTTTGCCATATAAATCAATTACTTTTTTGCGATTTATTCGTTAGTCTTGACCGCGTCTTGCGCTAATTCTTCATTTTTTGGTTCAATTGTTTCGGCCAATTTTTTTTGTGCTGGTTGCTTTGGTTCAAAACTTCCTTCGGCCTGCAAATAAACCAAACCATTACGATGGCCAGGAACAGCCCCCTTGATATAAATAATATTTTGCTCTGGAAAAACCTCCACGACTTTTAGATTCTTTATAGAGACAACATCATCTCCCATGTGTCCTCCCATTCTGGTACCCTTAAAAACATGCGCCACTCCTTTGGCACCAATAGAACCGGACATTCTCAATTGATCTTTGTGACCATGCGATTTTGGCGCACCATGAAAACCGTGTCTTTTTACTACGCCCTGAAAACCTTTTCCCTTTGAATGCCCTTGCGCTTTGACAATATCACCAACACAAAAAATTGACGCATCAAGGCTATCGCCGACGGTCAATTTGTCAAACATGTCATCGCTGGATAAAAAACGAAATTCTTTTAAATATTTGAATCCCAAATCTTTGTTGAAAAGTTTTTTGAAAAATCCTTGTAACGGTTTGCTCAAACGAGTAAACTTTTGCTCTTCAAAAGAAATTTGCACTGTCTTTACATCTGAATTTTGGTGAATTTTTTTGGCAGTAACAAAACATGGTCCAGCCAAAACTTTGGTTACTGGAACAACCGCGCCTTCTTGGTCGAAGACTTGAGTCATGCCTAAATTTTTTCCGAGAATGAATTTCATACTACTTTGCGTTTTTTATTACAAAAGGCCGGACTAAATGACCCGGCCTTTTGGGTGTATCGGGATATTTAAGTCTTAAATAAATATTATTTCAATATGACAAATTCCTCAAAATTCCATAGGTTTCTTGACACTTCGTCAAAGGACGGTTATCAAAACTCCCAAAATTAGAATTTTTTGTAAATATAGGACAACAAGAATATTAATGCATTTTTGTAATTTTGTCAAGAGCAAAAAGCTCCTCCCAAAATTACATCTTTATCTCTATGTCGACACCGGCCGGCAAGTTGAGATTCATGAGAGCATCAATAGTCTTGGCGCCCGGATTCAAAATATCAATCAACCGCTTGTGAATACGCATTTCGTATTGGTCACGAGCATCTTTGTGCACAAAAGTTGAACGATTAACCGTATACTTTTTCTTTTCGACGGGCAAAGGAATCGGACCTTTGATTGTGGCCCCGGTTCTTTCGCCAGCTTCAATAATAGTCTTGGTTGTTTGATCAATTATTTTGTGGTCAAAAGCTTTAATTTTGATTCTGACGCGCTGAATATTGTCAACTTTTTTTTCTTCTGACATTGCTATAAAATTACTTTATAATCTTGGCCACAGCACCGGCACCAATAGTTTTGCCACCTTCGCGGATAGCGAATCTTTGAGACTCTTCCAACGCAACAGGCGTAATTAACTTTACTTTTAAAGTTATATTGTCTCCCGGCATAACCATTTCTGTTCCTTCTGGTAATTCAACTTCACCGGTCACATCCGTAGTACGAATATAAAATTGCGGTTTGTAACCTTTGAAAAACGGTTTGTGTCTACCTCCTTCTTCTTTGGTCAAAACATAAATTTTGGCTTCGAACTCAACATGAGGAGTGACCGAACCAGGTTTGACCAAAACTTGACCACGTTCAACTTGTTCTTTGCGAATACCACGAAGCAACAAACCAGCATTATCACCGGCTTGACCTTCACTCAAAGTTTTGTTGAACATTTCTACGCCAGTAACAACAGTTTTTTGGGTATCTTTGATTCCAACCAATTCAGCATCATCATTGACATGAATAATGCCTCTTTCGATTCTGCCGGTAACGACAGTCCCACGGCCTTCGATTGAAAAAACATCTTCAATCGGCAAAAGGAATGGTTTGTCAGTTTGGCGAACAGGTTCGGGAATATATGTGTCCAAGGCATCCAAAAGTTCGTCAATGCACTTGCCAGCAACATCATCAGCTGGATTTTCGAGAGCCTTAAGAGCAGAACCTCGAATTACTGGGATTTCTTTTCCCGGAAATTCATATTTGGAAAGTAAATCTCTAACTTCTTCTTCGACCAAGTCAACCATTTCTTTGTCATCAACCAAGTCAACTTTGTTCAAAAAGACAACAACAGCAGGAACGCCCACCTGTCTAGCCAAAAGAATATGTTCACGAGTCTGAGGCATTGGACCATCAGTCGCGGCCACAACCAAAATAGCACCATCCATCTGAGCGGCTCCGGTAATCATATTTTTGATATAATCAGCGTGCCCTGGGCAGTCAACGTGTGCATAATGTCTCTTGGCTGTTTCGTACTCAACGTGAGCGGTGTTAATAGTAATACCGCGTTGTCTTTCTTCTGGTGCAGAATCGATCTTGTCAACATTTTTGTCTTGGGCAATACCGCCTTTGGCGATTAATCTCTTTAAAATTGATGCAGTCAAAGTGGTCTTGCCGTGATCAACGTGACCGATTGTACCAACATTTACGTGTGGTTTTGTTCTTGTAAATACTCCTGACATGTTATTTGATCTCCTTGAGGCGGCCCTTGCCCTAATTGGCAAAGTTTTTGCCAGCCACCGTAATTAATTGTTATTTAATTTAAAAATTATAGCAATATTATAGCAAAAGTTATGAAAATGGCAAGTGGTTTATAGAACCGGCTCAAGATAATAACTATCTTCGACCTGTTCTTGACTTAATTTAGACAAATCATCTTTTAATTCTTCCTCCATTTCTTGTTCCTTTTCTCGTCTTTGCCAAAGTGCGATTTCTTGATTGATTTTTTCTAAAACTTTTTCTGAAGCAATTTTTTCAACAGCCGTGCTGGCTGAACCAGTTGATTCATTTATTAAACTCACAGAAAAAGCCTCCTGACCATCAAGAACAATCACCCTGTCTCCGGTTTGTCTAATCAAATCAACTATTTTTGCCCAATTGTTTGGCATATAATTGATAATTATTTCTTCTTGGCTCCGGCAATTTTTTCGATTAAATTATTCGGAACTTCAGAATACTTACTGAATTCCATATTATAACTGCCTCGTCCTTGCGTCATCGAGCGCAATTGGGTGGCATAACCAAACATTTCCGCCAAGGGAACCATGGCTTCAATAACCTTGGCGCCACTTCGATCTTTCATTTCCGTAATTTGCGCTCTTTTGGAATTTAAATCCCCGACAACATCACCTAAATATTTTTCTGGAATAACCACTTCGACCTTCATAACCGGTTCCAAAATCGTCGGATTAGCCTGTTTGACCGCCTCTTGCAAAGCCAAAGAACCAGCAATTTTGAAAGCAGCTTCACTGGAATCGACTTCATGGTAAGACCCATCAAAGACAACCGCACTCACATCAATCAAAGGATAGCCAGCAATAACACCCCGATCCAAAGCTTCTTTGACTCCTTTTTCAATCGGTTTAATATATTCTTTTGGCACGACGCCTCCCTTAATTTCATCAATAAATTCGAAACCTGAACCTCTTTCGCGAGGAGAAATTCTCAACCAGCAATGACCATATTGACCACGACCACCGGATTGACGAATATATTTTCCCTCGGCTTCGGATTGTTTGCGAATGGTTTCTTTGTAGGCAACCTGAGGTTGTCCGGTGTTGGCTTCGACATTAAATTCTCTTCGCATACGATCAACAATAATATCCAAATGCAGTTCTCCCATACCTCCGATAATTGTTTGCAAAGTTTCTTCGTCCGTTCGTATTCTAAAAGTCGGATCTTCTTCGGCCAATTTTTGCAAAGCCACGCCCATTTTTTCCTGATCTTGTTTTGTTTTTGGTTCAATGGCCATGTGAATAACCGGTTCGGGGAAAGAAATACTTTCCAGAACGATTTCTCTTTTTTCATCACAGACCGTATGCCCGGTAAAAGTGCTCTTTAAACCAATAACCGCCACAATTTCTCCAGAATAAGCT
>Ga0172379_10003918_pt1 | contig 22861 bp, 15 predicted proteins | sample GrowelOW334metaG_FD_119756 | JGI IMG/M metagenome (GOLD analysis project Ga0172379, IMG submission 119756) | Groundwater microbial communities from an aquifer near a municipal landfill in Southern Ontario, Canada - Groundwater well OW334 metaG | ecosystem: Environmental > Aquatic > Deep... | reverse complement strand
TATCACCCGTCCATTCTTCCACATTCCACCCCTCCTGCCAACCGCCGTTGAAGGAGGCCAGCTTCATCTGATCGCCCCAGTATTTGCGTATATATTCCAGCGCATATTTATCCTCCTGATCGAACAGGGAGTAAACTACATAATAGGCGAACGACATTTCGCTGGCCCGGCCCTGATCTTTTATGTAGCTGACAGACCAGCTCTTATCCGCCTCATCAACCAGACCGTAAAGCAGGGCATACACTTGGGTCTGCTGACTGAAATGTTTGCTGCCATAACTGTCGGCATAAAGCTTCCGATCCGCAGACCAGAACCATTTTTTAATATTTTGTTTAAGTTCTGCAGCTTCGCTATCCCATATTTTCGATTGATCAGGATCACTTACAACTGCTTTGGCAAGACGGGATGCCTGTCGTAATGCACCATAATAGAGGCAGTTAAGGGCCGTGATCTCCTTTTGCTGATCCATCGGGTAAGTATCCGGATGATCCAGAACGATCCAACCGGGAACACCCGATAAAACTCCGTGCTCCTTGCCTATCAATGTTTCAAATTTACCCATCAGCTTAATCAGGTTGGGATACACCTGGAGGATCAGGTCCTTGTTTCCGAAATACTGATAATACTCACCCAACATGATTACCCATTCCAGTTCATAATCAACCAGATATCCCGAAGTGCCTTCCCCGATCAACCAGTCGGTGGGGTAGCGTGAGCGGATGGAACCGTCGGTCGCCCATCGCTGCGACCAGGCACCCGACAAAATATTGTAGCGGGTGAGAAATTCGGAACTCAACCCGGAAGCATAAAATGCATATTTCTGAAGATACCGGGAATCGCCCGCAATATATTGGGTCTGCTCCCTCCAGGGTGTATCCATATAGGTATCCTGACTGCACAGATTCAACGTGAACCGGCCAGCATTCCAGATCCGGTTCAACAGCGGATCGGAGCATTCAAATGAACCTTCATCCTGAACAGCATAATGCCGGTTAACCGCTGCGATATCCAGAATTTTGATTTCAAGGTCGACCGGAAAAGTGAGGTACCTGAATCCCCGCCAGGTAAATGGGCTCCACTGTTGATCTCCTTTTCGGGTGATATAATGGTCTTCGTACCTGACCCTTCTTTTAAAATCGGCCGTACGGTCGGGGAACAGGCGCTCAGCCGTTCCTATCGTGATATCGGTTCCATCTTCCCCGGCTGACAATCCGATCACCGGCACCCCGGTCACCTCTTGGCCAAAATCATAGACCACCCAGCCGTTTACCTCCCACCGGTCCACCGGATAAACCATTTCTCGGAACAGCGTTGGACGCTGCACCAGAACGATCTGGTTCCAGGGCTTCAGCGGCGGAGTTCCTATGACATAGGCTTTTTCCCAGTGGGAATCATCAAAACCGCTTAGCTGCCATTCTTCAGGCACTTCACGGGCGTCAAATTTCTCAATGAACCCGATCAGGTTGGGAGCACCTTCCCCCGAACCGGTTCTCAGCTCCGTATCCCGCTCCCAGCCATGGTTTGTGGAAACCAACCATGACCCATCACTATTCATCTCCATCACGGAATGATCTGCCAGAACGGCTTTCCCCTGAAAAAAAAATCCTCCGCGGGCGTTGATCCGGTGATGCATGCCGATGCCGAAATTGTACACGATGGCTGAAATGATATTTTCTCCGGGATGAAAGAACCGCGTGAGATCGAATTTCTCATACACCTGATATTCCGGATCGCAATTGATTGGACAGCGATCAACAAGCTGACCGTTGATGTAAATATCGGCAACAGCGTATGCTGATATATAGGCGGTTACGCTATCAATATTCTGATTCAGGTTTATTGTTTTCCTGACCAGCAGGTACTGGTTCCGGGGATTTTTCTCACCGGAGTTCCAGATCCATTGGGCTATAGGTTTATGGCCATCGAGGAGTGAAGATGGGGCGGCGATGGTGCCTCGGATGTCTTTTTGTTGATTTGTATCTACCTGGTAACCAAAAGATAGACTAGTCTGAAAAAGTAAAAATGATAACCAGATAATTCTTAATACTTTCATATCCTTCATCTTAGGGATTCCCGAACAAAGTCGGCTTGGTGCCGGGTACCGTAAGGATGAGAACCCGCAATCCTTGGATTCAATTCCATTGCGATTTTATTCGTTGCGAATAATGACGCAACGAACATAAGCAAATAAGCCAGAAAAGTTTCCGCTTAATTAATTTTCTTTCCCGTTACTTACCTCCACAGCAGTGCCGATCCCCGCCTGCGCTGGGATGACACTGCTGTCGATCTTTCTTTCGTCGATCGATCTTCTTCTTCGCCTCACGCTTCACGCCTCACGATATTTTTGTGACCCCGGTAACAATAACTCGCCAAAAGCACCCGTTTACCAAAAAGATTCCGCATATACGGAAAGTCTAAAACCTGATATCTAAAGATTTAGTAAATTCGATTTCAATATCCTGTCTCTCCACCTTAGAAAACCCGTAACCCGTAAATTGCATTTCGCCTAAAGACCATCAGATTAAATTAAGTTTTTAGCAACAAACAGATTAACAGTGATTTGATATGAAGAATTTCTTCGTACTTGCTTTTGTTTTGTTCATTTTTTTGCCTTCCTGCAAACCTAAACAAACCAACCTGGTAACCTGCGACCTCAGCCGCACCGATTTCAATGAGATTATTACGGTGACGGGAACCATTCAACCGGTTAATTCCCTGAGTATTATGGCTCCCCGCGGCTATTACGGAAATCTTACCATCGGATGGGTCAGGCCCGAAGGGAGCCATGTGGTGCCAGGCGATTCGATCTGTGTGATGAAGTGCGATGAAATGGTCCAAATGCTGGAGGACCAGATCCGCAAACTCGAGATACTGAAAGCCGATTTCACCAAGCTGGAGGCAGATAATGCGCTGAACCTGGCGGTTCTCGACGCACGGTTGAAGGAGAATCAAGCTGGTATGTCGATCAGCAAGCTCGACTCGGTTCAGATGAATTATGCACCACCGGTGAAGCAGCAGTTGATGAAACTGGAGCTTGAAAAACTGAAGGTCCAGGAAAGGAAGCTGCAAAAAAAATACCTGGCTGAAAAGGCCATCGATGAGACCGAAATCCGCCAGATGAAATCACGCATTATACAGGCAGAAAATCAGGTTCAGAGTAATCAGGAAAAAGTAAAGGGACTCACCCTGTATGCCACAACAACCGGTATTCTGATAGCCGCTGAAATGACCGGCAGGGTCATGGTGGATTTCGGGGATGGAAATGCGATGGAATTGGGCGGATATCCCAAACCCGGAGGCATGATTTTTTCGGAACTTCCGCTCATGGCGGTTCCTGAACTTTCCGAAATGCAGGTCAAGATTGAGGTTCAGGAGGTTGATTATAAGAGGATTGAGAAGGGCCAGAAGGTTACGATGATCATAGATGCGGCCAATGGACTTAAAACCACAGGGTTGGTCAAGACGAAGTCCATGGCTTCGAAAATGAAATACATATCAGCCGAAGCCAAGTTTAAATATTATGACATCGTGGTGAGTGTCGACAGCTGCCACTCCCAGATGCCTCCGGGATTAAGCGCGCGGTGCAGTATCCTCGTAAATCAGGTGAGGGACACCCTTGTGGTTCCGAGCCTGGCTATCTTCGAGAGGGACAGCGTTAAGGTCGTTTATGTGGCAGATGGCGATAAATTTCACCCGGTGCCCGTTGAAACCGGTCTGGCGAGCAGCTCCCAGACCATCATCAGCAAGGGTCTGACGGGTAAGGAAACCGTCGCCCTGACAGAGCCTTCCCAGAATTATATCGTAAAGAAAAAAGAATAAATCCTATGAGTAAGTATCTGATCTTTTTATCCTTCCTGGTGCTTTCCGCATGTAGTACCAAGAAAGTCCAGGAAGTACAGACCGCCCTGACCAAGCGGGGAACCTTTACTGAAGAACTAACCGAGCAGGGGACCATCCGGGCGGTGAATTCGGTCGGAATCACGTCGCCGTCAACCTCCTACCGTTACGGAGTGCTTAAGATCTCACGGATTGTGGAAGACGGGAAAGAGGTTCAGAAGGGAGATACGCTGGTCATTTTTGATCCGACCGAATTCAAGAAAGCCATCATCAATTCGCAGCAGCAGCTTGAAATTGCAAAAGCGGAATATGACAAGCTGAAAGCGACCCAGGAATCTGAAATCGAAGACCTGGAGGCCGATCTGGAAATTGCCCGCCTCTCGCAGGAGATCTCCAAAATCAATTTCGATCAGGCGGTTTTTGAATCGGAGATCACGCGCAAAGAGATCAACCTGAAACTGGAAACAGCCAATATCGCCCTGGAACGGGCCCGCGAACAGATCGGGAACCGCAAAAAGATCCAACAGCAGGAACTCTTTCAGAAAAGCCTTACCATGAAACAGTACAACGCCGTTCTTGAGGAGGCCAACCGTTCAATCAATTCCCTCTTCCTGGTGAGTCCTTCAAACGGCATCGCCATACTCCGCGATAACTGGATGACCGGCCAGAAACTTAAGGTGGGGGATCAGCCGTACGGCGGGTCACTTATCGAACTTCCCGATCTCTCGGAAATGCTGGCAGAGGTCAAGATCAATGAGGTTGACATATCAAAGATCACTCCCGGCCTGAATGTGATTATCAAGGTCGATGCCTATTCAGATTCCACCTATACCGGCAAAATCACCACTGTGGCCAACCTGGCACAGAACAAGGATTATGAATCTAAAATCAAGATTTTTCCCGTATCGATCAGAATCGACGGCGTGCACAAAAACCTGCTGCCCGGGCTCACCGTAAGCTGCAAAATTAAAATCCGGGAAATCAATGATGTGCTGTTTGTGCCGGTTCAGGCAATCTTTAAATCGCAGGGCATTGAATATGTATATGTTAAATCAGGATCTGGTTATAAACGGAAAGATGTGAAAATCGGGGCCATCAATACGGATTATGCAGTGGTTAGCGAAGGCCTGGCGGAAAAGGACGAGATCGCCCTGACCGATCCCTTCCTGAATAAACAGGAAACACAAAAGAACGGTAAAACCAAATAATTCCAGATTATGAAAACATTCAGGATATTATTGGCCCTTGCCGTTATTCTTTCATTGTCAGGCTGCAGCAGCAAGTCGGATGAATTTACAGTCATGAAAGGTCTTTTCCGGCAGTCGTTCACCGAAACCGGTGAACTGGAAGCCATCAGTTCGGTTGCCATTCTCATGCCCAGGATCCGTTGGGAGTATGGTTATGAATTCAAGATCGTGGAACTTACCGAAACCGGCAAGCTGGTTAAGGCCAGGGACACGGTCATCCGAATCGACCCTTCTTCCATTGAAAAGGTGATTATTACCACACAGGAAAAGCTCGACGGTGAGCGGGCAGCGAGTAAGAAGCTTCAGGTGCAGATGGATAATAATATCCAGGAACTGAAGGCCCAGCTCCGCACCGAGCAGGCTATGTTCGACCTGAAAAAGCTCGAGCTGGAACGCAGTAAATTCGATACCGAAAAGAACCGTAAAATCAAGGAACTGGATTTCAAGCAGGCCACCATCCGGATGGATAAGATTAATCGGCAGCTGGCCCAGAAACCTGTCATGGACAACTATGATTTCCGGATTCAGAAAATAAAGGAGAAGCAGGTGGAGGCCGAACTGGCAGGAGCCAAAGAAGTGCTGGGCCAAATGTTCGTAACGTGTCCTATCGACGGGATGTTCCAGGCAGGGAACAGCCAGAATTACTACCCCCCGAGATCATTGAAAGTCGGAGATCGGGCCTATACCGGAATGATGATAGCTAAAATACCCGATATCAACCACATGAAGGTGCGCACCTATGTCAATGAAACGGATATCACCAAAGTCAGTATGGGAATGCCGGTTCTGGTCAGGCTCGATGCCCTTCCTGAACTTGCCTTTCACGGAAAAATAACTGAATTGAGCAGGATCTGCACCGCCCGCGAAAAAGAGATGATTTTCAAGGTTGTCGTTGAAATCCAGGAATCGGACTTGCGCCTGAAGCCCGGAATGACAGTCAGCTGTGAGTATATCTGCAATGAGACCGACAATGCACTGTATGTTCCAAACAGCTGTCTTTACAAAGAAGACGGGAAGAGTTATGTGTTTCTTAAAAAGGGCGGTGTGGCCGGGAAAACGGAGGTCAAGGCAGGTCCTTCGAACAGTCACCATACCCTTATTTACAGCGGGATTGAACCAGGTGTGCCGCTGGTACCGTTCGAAACTGTTCTGAATAAAATATGAGCTAAACCATGCAGATAAAGGAAAATGTCAACAAGGCCATTATCAGCCTCATCGACCATAAATTCAGGTCGTTCCTGACTATTTTGGGAATCATTTTCGGAACCGCTTCGGTCATTGCGATGATTTCAATCGGGGAGGGAACGAAAAAACAGGCCATCGCCAAGTACCAGGACCTTGGGGTCAGCAATATCATTATCCGGGATAAGGATCTGACCGATCCCGAACTGGAGGCGGTGCGGATGAAATTCTCCAAAGGATTGTCGGTGGATGATGCCCGGATTATCGCTGAAGTAGTACCCGGGGTAGTGAGTGTTTCGCCGCAAAGCGAGGTCAAGATGGAGGCAAAGGTCGGCGACCGGTCGGCCAAATCATCGGTTATCGGGGTTACGCCATCGATCGTATCTATTTTGAATTATCAGACGGAAAAGGGCGAGTTTATCAATAGTGATCAATATGACAGGCAGTTAAAGGTGTGTGTGCTCGGTGCAGGGATATCCAGGGAATTGTTCAGTTATGATGACCCGATCGGCAAGAGCGTGAAAGTGGAGGACCAGTGGTTCGAGGTGATCGGTGTGATGCAGCCCAAAGCGTTGTTCACTGAAACAGTCGGGGAGCTGGCTTCCCGCGATTTGAACAACGACATCTACATCCCGCTCTCAACTTTTAACAAGAGGATCCCGAAAAAAAATCAATTCACCAGTGAAGTCAAGCAGCTCACGGTTAAACTCTCGGAATCAACCCAGCTCCTCCCTTCTGCAGATGTGATCCGCAACTTATTGAGCCGCCGCCATTTCAACAACGACGACTTCAGCATCATCGTTCCGTATGAATTGATGAAACAGGAGGAGAAGGAAACGCGGATCTATAACCTGCTGCTGGCCTCCATAGCGGCTATCTCACTGATCGTGGGGGGTATCGGGATTATGAACATCATGCTTGCATCGGTACTGGAACGGACCCGTGAAATCGGCATACGCCGTGCTATCGGCGGTAAGAAAAAGCATATCATGGGCCAGTTTGTCACCGAAGCCGTGGTACTCAGCATCACCGGCGGGATCATCGGCGTGGTGCTTGGGATCTCGCTTTCGTTGGGAATAGCCTGGGCAACGGAAGTTCAAACCACCATAACCCTGTACAGTATTCTCATCGCTTTCGGTTTTTCGGTCCTGGTGGGTATCACTTTCGGATATCTCCCGGCCAAGCAGGCATCCAACCTGAGCCCGATCGATTCCATCCGACATGAATAATTTAAGATAAACAATAGTCAATCATGCTGATAGATATTGAAAACCTGAGAAAAGAGTACCACTTGGATAGTATTGAAGTTGCTGCTCTGAGGGGTATCGATCTCAAAATAACCCAAAATGAATTTGTAGCCATTATGGGACCTTCAGGATCAGGAAAATCGACCCTGATGAATATTCTGGGGTGTTTGGATACTCCGAGTTCCGGAACCTACCGGTTTAATCAGATCGATGTGACCGGACTGAACGACGATGATCTTTCAGATATCCGGAATAAGCATATCGGATTCATTTTCCAATCGTTCAACCTGCTGCCCAGAATGACCGCCCTTGAAAATGTCGAGCTGCCCCTGATGTATGCCGGGGTCGATAAAATGACGAGACTCGATCTTTCGAAGAAGGCTCTGGAGAAAGTCGGACTTTCCGACCGCATGCGTCATCGGCCATCGGAACTATCGGGCGGTCAGCGGCAGCGCGTCGCCATCGCCCGTGCACTGGTCAACAGCCCGGGCATCATCCTGGCCGACGAACCCACCGGTGCCCTTGATACGGCGAGCAGCATGGAAATCATGGACATCTTCAAACAGCTTCATGAAGAAGGCAATACCATCCTGATCATCACCCATGAAAGAGACATCGCTGCGTGCTGCAAACGGATACTCCTCATCCGCGACGGATTAATCACCTCCGACACGTCCAACCTCAATTAACCTCTAACCTCTAACCTCTAACCAATAACCTCTAACCTCTAACCATTAACCTCTAACCATTAACCTCTTCACCATGCATTTCATTATAAAACTGACTGTTATTTGTCTGGCAGCATTGATAATCTCCCCTTTAGCAAAGGCGCAGGAGGTTTACCGCCTCGACCTGGAGACCAGCATCCTGCTGGCCCGGCAGAAAAGTATCCGGATGCAGATGCTTAATCAGCAACTTCAAACGGCATCCTTTAACCTGAAAGCGACAACCAGCAGGCTGAAAACACATGCGAGTCTCGATATGACTTTACCGCAATACACCGAGACGGTCAAGCAATGGGAGGACAGCACCGGAATTTCATTTTACCCGGTGAGACAAAATCAGCTGAACGGTTACCTGACGATCAGCCAGCCGCTGCCTACCGACGGGAGCCTCTATATCCGGACCGGGGCGCAGAATTTTGTGGATTATTATGCAATGGACCGGAATACCCAGATAAGCTCGAGCATCGGTCTCCGGCAGCCGATTGAGGCTTTTTTCGGATACAATACTATCAGGATGAGCTTTAAACAGGCAAAATTGGCTTATGAGCTATCGATGAAACAGTTAAAAAGAGAAGAGCTCAATATGGTATATGAGGTCAGCCAGGATTACTTTAACCTGCTTTCCTATCAGGAGCAGATGAACATTGCCCGGCTTAGCCTGGAAAGGCAGCAGGAGGCTGCTGACATTGCACAGAGCAAATTCAAGGCAGGATTGATCCGTGAAGTGGAAGCCCTGCAAATGGATGTCGATCTGAGTGCATCGGTCAATACGTATGATATGGCCAAAGTGGATTATGCTGCGCAGGTTCGGCAATTCAAGGAAAATCTGGGTATCAGCCTGCGCGACAGTGTGATCATCAACGGGGAACTTACCTACAAGGTGGTTCCGGTGGATATGGAGAAAGCGGTGGCGCTGGCTTTGCAAAGCCGGCCCGAGCTCCGGGAAAATGAAATTCAGATCGAACTCCAGGAAATGGTAATCAAGCAGCAGAGAGCACAAGGTTTGCCCAGCGGCACGATCCTGCTTAATTACAACTTTATCGGGGTCGGGAAAGATGCACGGTCGATTCCGGTGGGAGCCACATTCGATCAGACCTGGCAGAACCTTACCAGTCGCCCGGGCAGTCTGGGGATCGGACTTACCGCATCGATCCCTATAGTTGACTGGGGTGAAAACCATGCGCGTGTTCAGGCTGCACGTTCTATTTTAAAACAGAATGAGTTGCAGCTCGAAGGCAATAGAATTTCCATTGAACGAGATATCCGTTCGACCGTCGATCGCCTGCAAAGCAGTCTGCGCCGGCTTCAGTTACTCGAGAAAAACGTCATTGTTGCTGAAAAGAGCTTTGATATTTCACGCCAGCGTTATGCCAACGGCGAAATCGACAGTCAGTCGATGGCCCTCGAGCGCGAGCGGCTCAACAATGCTTACAACACCCGGTTAAGCGCCTACATCACCTATAAACTCATGCTTTCCGATATCATGCGTAAGACGTTTTTTGATTTCGAGAAGGGGGTGGCGGTGTTGTAGAGACGCATTTATGCGTCTCAAACGTGAGGCGTGAGGCGTGAAGCGAAAGAAAGATCGGGGGACGAAGAAGAAGATTTGCTTATATTTGTTGATGCTTGCCACCGCTTATTTATGAAATTCAAATACCGGATCGACCTTCCCCTGGATTCTCCGGAGCGAACGCTTTATCATGGAAAATTAATCAGATCAAAAAAGTTTCTTCGTGAATTATACCGGCAATGGAATGCCGAATTTGTGTGTGAAATCACATCAGCACCGCCCGGATTGCTCGTTGAGCTAGGCTCGGGGTGGGGGGGGCTAAAGGAGCTGGATTCAAGGGTAATATCGTCAGATGTGATCGATTTACCGACCAATGACATGACCTTTTCTGCACTGGACATGCCTTTTATGGACCAATCGGTTGCAGCTCTTTTCATGACCGATACCATGCACCATATTCCTGACTCCGATAAGTTTCTTCAAGAGGTTAACCGGGTGCTGGTCGATAATGGGAAACTCATTATGATAGAACCGGCCAACACACTTTGGGGACGGTTCATATACCGGAATTTTCATCATGAGCCCTTTGAACCAGATGGGCCATGGACCATTCCTTCCTCAGGCCCGTTATCCGGTGCGAACGGCGCCTTGCCCTGGATTGTATTTCAAAGGGACGCAACATTATATCGGCAGAGATTCCCTGATCTAATCATCAATCAGATAGAATATCGAAACCCTTTTTTGTATTTGTTAAGCGGAGGAGTATCCTATCGGCAGCTGCTACCCGATTTCAGTTACCCTATCGTGAATCTCGTTGACCGGATTCTGCCAAAAATATCCAGGCAACTTTCCATGTTCATGTTGGTTAAAATAACACGTCTGCCCCGTATGCGGACCTGACCCGCTATTCATCCGGGACACCGGTTGATGTACCGGTGATCCTTAAAGGCAACTTTAAGCTGGAGGAATGGAATCCTCATACCGGCCAGTTCTCAGAATGCACCGCCACACCGGAAATCAAAAACGCTACTAAATTCACGAGGATGCAGTTGAGACTCGAACCGGAGAAAAACGTCTTCTGGGTCGGCAAATGAATCGTGAGGAACGTTCTTCCGATTTCACGCTTCACGCTCCACGTTCTTGCGTCCCCCGTCTATCGTCTTTCGTCCTCCGTCCCCAAATATCCCTATCTTTGAAAAAACCCTGCCTAATGCGTATCCTGATCATCGAAGATGAAGTGAAAGTGGTTGATTTTCTGCGAATGGGACTCAGAGAGGCTGGATATGAGGTGGAAGCGGCATTTGACGGGCAGATTGGATACCGATTGGCCGTCAGCAAGTCTTTCGATCTCATCATTCTGGATGTGGTATTACCCGTCATGAATGGTTTTGAGGTTTGCCGGAAAATCCGGGAGAAGAATGTCGAGATTCCCATTCTGATGTTGACCGCCCTGGGTACTACCGATGATAAACTGGATGGTTTCAGTGCCGGAGCCGATGACTATCTGGTTAAACCGTTTGAATTCATGGAATTACTGGCACGGATCAAAGCGTTGGCGAAAAGGTCCTCAGCAGGTTATATGGCCGGTTCATTTCTTCAGGTCGCGGATTTGGAGTTGGATCTCCATAAGAAATCAGCCCATCGAAGTGGTAAATCCATTGATCTTACAGCAAAGGAGTATGCTTTGCTGGAATTTCTCATGCGGAATAAGGGACGGGTTGTTTCACGCGCCGAAATCGCGGAGAAAGTATGGGAGATCACTTTTGATACCGGGACCAATATCGTGGATGTATATATAAACCTGCTCCGCAAAAAGGTCGACAGGGATTTTGAACCCAAACTGATCCAAACAAGAATAGGTCTGGGATATACGCTTGATGCCGAATAGATGGAAATACGGAAGAAAATAAGTCTCCAGTTTACCATCATTGTAGCGGTGATTCAGATTGTATTGTCGCTGGCCATTTATATCTCATTTGCCGAATCCAGGGTGGAAGATCTTTACGCAAAGCTTGAGGCGAAAGCAAAAGGGGTGGGGCAAATGCTCATCGATATTGTGGAAATAGATGCTGTATTATTGGAAAAGATAGAGCGTAATAATCCATTGAGCCTACCCTATGAAAAGATTATCATTTATAATTACCAGAATAAGGTGCTTTTTTCCAATGATGAACACGGAGAAATCAACATAGCGCCGGCTCTTATTGACCAGGTTCGCCTGAACAACCGTGCCCGGAGCCGGATTGACCAGTATGAAGTTCTTGGTAAGTTCTATACGAATCCGAATGAACGGATTGTGGTGTTTATTGCGGCAATTGATATCTATGGATTCAAGAAGTTGGCCTTCCTTAGATGGCTACTGATCATTGTGTTTGTGGCCGGTATGGTGATTGTTTATTTTGCCGGCCGGATTTTCGCTGGTCGAGCGGTTCAGCCGATCTTGAAAGTCATGGCGCAGGTCGATAAAATAGGTGTTTCCAATTTGAATGCCCGATTGGATGAGGGACCCAGCAAGGATGAAATAGCAAGGCTGTCAGCAACTTTCAATAAGCTGCTGGAACGGCTTGAAACTTCTTTTAAGATGCAGAAAAGCTTTATTGCCAACGCATCGCATGAGATGAATACACCGCTTACTGTTATAACCGGACAGTTGGAGGTGGTTCTCATGAAAGCTCGGACCAACCAGGAATATGCCGCTACGGTAAACACGGTTTTAGCAGAGATACGCAACCTGAACCAATTATCAAAAAAACTACTCCTTCTGGCCCAGGCCAGCGCTGAACTGACCGGATCTAATTTTACCCTGCTCAGGATCGATGATCTTATGTGGCAGGTCAGGAGTGAGCTTATCGACCGCTCTCCGGAGTTTTTGGTTGATATTGAAATTCATGACGGGATTGATGATGAGGACCAGCTTACGGTAAATGGTAACGGTATGTTGCTGAAAACCGCTATTGCAAATATGATCGAAAATGGTTGTAAATATTCTGAAAATCATCGGGTTGTGGTGGGTCTGTCAAGAGAGGCAGCTGATATAGTCATCCATGTAACCGATCAGGGAATCGGCATACCCGAAAATGAAATTCAAATGATCTTTCAACCTTTCTACCGGAGCCAGTCGGTGAAAAAAAGCGACGGACATGGGATAGGGTTATCTCTTTCAGAGAAAGTCGTCGCCATTCATAAAGGCAGCCTCACCGTAAGTTCACGGGTAGGCGAAGGTTCGGATTTCATGATCAGGTTACCTCTGGCCCGGATCAAGAGGATTCCATCAGATCTTTAATCTCATTTTAATCCGGTTTTCATTCCATTTTAATTCCCGCAGACTAAGTTCGCCAATTATAGGATTGCGGACTTTCCGATGAAATCCATAACCCGTATCTGGAGAACTATAGCGTTATGTGCCTGTGCCCTGCTGATCGCAGTGGTGGTTTACTTTCGAATGGATTCAGCGACGCTATCCAAAACCCTCGATAAGGAGCGGCTAGAAAAAGAATCCATGCTTTCCGAAAATATGCATTTGTCCAGAACCCTCGAAGAATTGAGAAAGGACCTGAGTCTGGCAAATGAAAAGAACAATGAGTTAATCAGAATAATTGACACAAACAGGATCTCTATTAGGGCTAAATAGTATAACAATCATGAAAAAGAAAAAAATTCCGGATCTGGTCAAAGCACTTCTTATTTTTGCTGGAGTGGTAGCGCTTATGGTAGTAGCTAAAATTGTTTTTAAAATCCAATAGCAAATAATCCTGGAAATTTCTCAGGAAGATATCGCCTTGATATTTAATATATAGGGTTAATACTGGTTTAGTTTTGATTTTCCTTTCTTCAGGGACATGATCGAATCATGCTGTCATGTCCCCTCCGTTTGATTATCCTCAATACCTGATTATTAAAATATTTTATTCATCATTGACTACCTTTGTGGTCGTCAATAACCATCAATCCCAGCCACCATGTTCATATTCATGATTATCCTGTTTATCCTGGGCTATATCGCGATCGCCCTGGAGCATCCGATAAAAATCAACAAGGCGGCCACTGCACTGATTTTAGGAGCCCTCATGTGGGTGGCATACATGTTGGGACTGCCCGGCATCCTGAACCAGGGATTTAACAGTGACTGGAACATTTTCCTGACGGCCAATCCGGGAGCCGGTTATTCAGAGATGATGAAATTCGTGGGCGAGCATGAAGTTCTTTTCCACCTGTCGGAAATTGCAGCAATTATCTTTTTCCTGCTCGGGGCGATGACAATCGTTGAGATTATCGATCAGCATCAGGGATTTAAAGTGATCACCGATAAGATTCGGACGACCAACTTTACCAGGCTGATCTGGATCATTGCATTCATCACCTTTTTCATGTCGGCCGTACTGGATAACCTGACAACAACCATCGTGATGGTAGCGCTTTTGCGCAAACTGGTTTCTGACCGGGAGCAGAAATGGCTCATAGCCGGGCTGATTATTCTGTCCGCTAATGCCGGAGGCGCCTGGTCACCGATCGGGGACGTGACGACAATCATGCTTTGGATTGGCGGACAAATCACGGCCGTGAACATTATTCTGAAAGTTTTCCTTCCCAGCCTGGTTTCCATCCTCATCCCACTACTGATCATCACTTTCTTTTTCCCGAAGCCGGTTATCGTCAGGCCTAAGGTCAGCCAGGCCGATCAGCGTGAAATCAATACAGCTGGCGAGCGGACAGGTTTCCTTCTCCTCGGAATGGGTGCTTTGCTTTTCGTTCCTGTATTCAAAACCTTAACCCATTTGCCTCCCTTTATGGGAATGCTTTTGGGATTGGGGGTTCTCTGGCTGATGACGGAATTGGTTCACCGGAAAAAACCACATGAAGATCAGAGAAAGCTTGCAGTATCCACCATTCTTGCGCGAGTGGACGTGCCCACCGTACTCTTTTTTCTGGGAATCCTGATGGCGGTGGCAGCCCTGTCGTCAGCCGGTCAACTGAATCTGTTGTCGAAATGGCTCGATCAGAAAGTGGGAGATATTTATGTTATAAACCTGATCATAGGTGTTTTATCGAGTGTGATCGATAATGTTCCGCTGGTGGCTGGTGCCATGGGAATGTATGGAGTTGTCTCGCCCGACATGTTGACAGCTGCAGCTAATCCTGCTTATCTGCAGAATTTTGTGCAGGATGGACTTTTCTGGGAATTCCTTGCGTATTGTGCCGGTACAGGCGGGAGCATCCTGATCATCGGCTCGGCTGCCGGAGTTGCGGCGATGGGACTGGAAAAGATCGATTTCATCTGGTACCTGAAGAAAATAAGCTGGCTGGCGCTGATTGGGTATCTGGCCGGGGCAGGGGTGTATTGGTTGCAGGCACAGGTGATATAAAAAGTGACTTCTTCCGGTCCGGTTTTTGCTTAAAATTTCATTATGACTGAAAAAGAAATTTTTAGCAGTACGCGCAGGATTCATGACCTTTTGTCAGTGAAACGATTGAAAGAGGCGATGACCGATTTGCGGCCGATGCTCCTGGAGGCTGGCGTAAATACATGGACCGAAGAGCTGGAACAGATCGATATCACCTACCGGTTTATGCTCGAATATACCCTGAAAGGGATTCAGGACCCCGAAAGGCAAAAGGTCTACCGCAAAATCGTTGCAGATCTGTACGAACTTAGTGACCGGGTTTCGGAATTTCTCCTGACCCGTTTATCCACCCAATATGTTCATGTACGTAAACGGATTTTCAGGGATGATCCCGGTCTGGAGTCATTCATCCAGAGTTTTCTCCGTACTCCCGAACGAATCAATCCCTCGGATCCCGAGTACCTGCGGGACCTTTCACGATTATTCCATGTGATCTGGCTGACCGATGAATTTCATGAACGGGAAATACAGCTCGTAGAGCAGGTTAAAGTTTCCGGAGTACTATCGGTTCCTGAGAAGGGACTTTTAATTACCGCATTGAATTTTAGTATTTTACGATATTTTGATAAGCGCAAGTTTGAACTGTTGTTCGGTTTTTTTGATTCTGATGAAGAGGAATTACGCCAACGTGCACTCATCGGATTAATACTTGCATTTTTCCGTTATGATACCCGCCTTGTCCATTATCCGGCCATACGTGGTAGATTTATAGTACTGGATGAATTTCAGGATTTCAAGAAAATGGTTCAGGAAGTCATCATGCAAATGATCAGGGGACGCGATACCGATCAACTCAGCCGGCGGATGCAGGAAGAGATCCTTCCTGAAATGCTCAAACTCACCCCCCAGATCAGGAATAAGCTCGATCTCGATAAGTTGCTCGGCGAAAACCTGAGTGATGAGGAGAACCCGGAGTGGCAGGAGATTTTCCAGGATTCACCGGGCCTGAAGGATAAAATGCAGGAGTTGACAGAAATGCAGATGGAAGGCGATGACGTATTCATAGGAACTTTCCAGATGCTGAAAGGATTTCCATTTTTCAGGCACCTGATCAATTGGTTTTTCCCTTTCACTACCAATCATCCTGAAATTCTTGCATTGGAGGAGTCCGGCGAATTTACCTGGATGAAAGGATTTCTGGATTCGGTGGAGAAAAGCTTTTATCTGTGTAATTCAGATAAATACAGTATCTGTTTTGGAATCAGATCGATGCCTTCGGATATGCAGAAGTTTCTTTCAGATGGACTTCATGCCGAGGCAGAGCAACTCAAAGAAATGCTCGATGGTGACAAAATCCTCGATCCCCTGCAGCAGGCTCGTCGTGTGATCCGCCAATATATTCAGGACCTGTACCGGTTTTATCGTTTCTATCCTGATAAGCAAGGATTTGATGATATATTTACCTGGAAATTAGACTTTTACAGAAAGGATTTCTACCGGGACCTTTTTACCGGCGACAAGGATGCTTTATATTCAATAGCCGGATTCTATCTTCAGAAGAAAAACTACCGTGAGGCAGCGGAAGCTTTTGGTATTCTGGAACAATCGGGTGATTTGAGTGCGGAGGTGCTGCAAAAACTGGCTTATGCCTGGCAGAAATCAGGAAATTACCAGAAAGCTCTCGATTTTTACATGAAAGCCGATCTGTTGTTAAACGATAATCTGTGGAACCTTAAGAAAATGGGGCTCTGCTATCGTTACCTCAAGCAGCCTGAACTGGCGTTGCCTTATTACCGGCAGGCTGAAATACTGGATCCCGACGATCTGAATACCGAGATTTCCATCGGCCATTGTCTACTCGATCTGCAGGATTATGAGGGGGCCCTGAAATCCTATTATAAGGTCGAATACCTGATGCCGGACAATCATAAAGTTTGGCGGCCAATTGCATGGTGTTCATTTGTACTCGGGCGATTTGATCAGGCCAGAAAATATTACGACAAACTGATTGAAAGGGAGCCGACCCATCACGACCTGATCAGTCTGGGGCATCTCGAATGGTGCGAGGGGAAAAGGACTGAAGCCATCGATTGGTACAGGAAAAGTCTTGCAGCGGGGAAAATTGATTTTGATGAATTCCTGACTGTTTTTGATCAGGACCGCGATCAGCTGTTGAAACACGGCATCGATCCTGAAGAGATTCCTATTTTGCTTGACAGGCTGCGGTACCTCGGATAATATGCTAATTGGTCAATTTGCTAATATGCTAATGTAAGAAGTGGGTGGCTGGGGGGATTTTGTACCTTTATCGGGACTAATTCTTACCTATGACAACGACTTCATTCAAACGCCGCGATTTTCTTCGCATCAGTTCTGTTGCCGCAGCCGGAACTATGGTGATTCCGAGTATTGTACCATCATCCGTTTTTGGCAAAAATGCGCCATCCAACCGGTTACAGATCGGACAGATAGGATGTGGCCGGATCGCCCACGAGGCGGACATGGTGGGAATTTTTCCATTTGATTCGGCCCGGATAATTGCTGCGTGCGACCTCGATTCCAGGCGTTTGGCTGAAACCAAGACTTTTATCGAAAATTATTACGGGAAAAAGTATGGTGGAAAAGAGGTTGATGTCAGGTTGTATGATGATTACCGGGAAATGCTCCTGAATCCGGCTATTGATGCAGTGGTCATCAGCACTCCCGATCACTGGCATTCCCAACCTGCCATTGAAGCGGCCCTGGCCGGAAAACATATTTATCTGCAAAAGCCTACCTCCCTGACCATTGCCGAGGGTCGCAAACTGAGTGATATGGTGCATCGCAGCGGGGTCATATTTCAGATCGGGAGTCAGCAAAGGTCGTCCGACCAGTTCCGTTATGCCTGCGAATTGGTCAGGAACGGGCGGGTCGGCAAGTTACACACCATACAAATCGGATTGCCCGGTGATCCTTCGGGTGATGAAGAGGTGGAAATGCCCGTTCCGAAAAACCTCAATTATGATATGTGGCTGGGGTCAACACCCGGAGTTTACTATACTGAAAAGAGGGTTCATCCCCAGGCCGATTATTCGCGTCCTGGGTGGCTCCGCTGTGAACAGTTCGGAGCGGGAATGATCACCGGATGGGGAGCCCATCATCTGGATATTGCCCACTGGGGTATGGGAACGGAATACTCGGGTCCCATGGAAATTGAAGCTAAAGCGGAATTCCCGAAAAAAGGTCTCTGGAATGTGCACGGGAATTTTGAAGTCAAGGCGAAATATGCCAATGGCGTAACCATGTTTGTCAGCGGCGACCGGCCGAACGGGGTAAGGTTCCAGGGTTCTGAAGGCTGGATTTTTGTGACCCGCGGAAATTACCAGGCGACCAAAAGCGATCCGGTGAGCTTTGATGCGAATCGCAAAGTATTGGATGCCAGCGATCCGAAAATCATTACCAGCGTGATCGGTCCCGATGAAATCCATCTGACTAAAAGCGACAACCATTACGGAAACTGGCTCGGTTCGATAAAATCCAATACCCAGCCGATTGCGCCGGTTGAGGTGGCTCACCGTTCGTGTTCGGCTTGCCTGCTGAGTCATATCGCAATGAAGATTCCGAAAAAGCTGAGCTGGGACCCGGTTCATGAACGTTTCACAAACAGCGACGAGGCGAATAAAATGCTATCCAGGACGCAGCGCAAACCTTATGGTACGGATTATCTATAGAAGGCTCAAGGCTCAACCATACTTAGAGTTGACAACTCTACTATTGACACTAGTGACAGCTCTACTATTAGTGACTTCGTGCACCATAGTAAATGATGACCCCAAAGTTACCTTCATGGTCGCCGACCCAGGCCATTTTCATGCCGCCCTGGTGCTGAAAACCAGGTATGACGGCGTGAAACCCAATGTTTATGTTTATGCTCCGGACGGACCTGAACTGGCCGATTTCGGCAAACGAGTCGGGGGATATCAGACCAGACACGATAACCCGGCAAAATGGGTGATCAAAGAGTTCCGCGGTCCTGGTTTTTTTGAGAAAATGATCTCGGAAAAGCCTGGCAATGTGCTTATCCTCGCGGGTAATAATGGAAAGAAAACCGAATACATACTTACAGCTGTCCAAAATGGGATCAATGTGTTTGCCGATAAGCCGATGGCCATCGATCCGGATGGATTTGACCAGCTGGTTCAGGCTTTCGATGAAGCAACGCGCAAAGGGGTGCTCCTCTATGATATCATGACTGAACGATTCGAGATCTCATCGATCTTACAGAAGGACTTGTCGCATATACCGGAGGTTTTCGGAGAACTTCAGACCGGGACACCTGAAGATCCTGCCGTCACCAAGGTCAGTGTCCACCATTTTTTCAAATATGTATCCGGGACCAAACTCACCCGTCCGCCCTGGTTTTTTGATACGGATCAGGAGGGGGAGGGAATCGTTGATGTCACCACTCACTTGGTCGATCTGGTGCAATGGGCCTGTTTCCCTGATCAGGTCATCGATTACAAAAAAGATATTCAGATTTTCTCGGCCAGGCACTGGACAACGGATATCCTGCCCGGGCAGTACCGTGAAGTGACCGGATCATCCACCTATCCTCAATACCTCCTTCCACATTTAAACCAGGACTCACTGTTGCAGGTTTTTTCCAATGGCGAAATCAATTACCGGATAAAAGGGATCCATGCCCGGGTTTCGGTCATCTGGAATTACAAAGCACCGGCCGGAGGTGGAGATACCCATTTCTCAGTCATGAAGGGATCTTTGTCCAGTATTGAGATCCGTCAGGGACCGGAGCAGAAATTCAAGCCGGAGCTGTATGTTTTCCCCACTAATAACAATTCAGGCTTTGTGAAGGTAATTGCACAGTCAGTTGAGGGGCTCGCTCTGAAATACCCGGAAATTTCCGTAGTGCCTTTTAAAAACGGTTATCATATATTGATTCCCGATGCGCTTCGTGTGGGTCATGAGGCTCATTTTGCCCAGGTTACTCAGAATTACCTGACTTATTTGAAAAAGGGTCAGCTGCCCGTTTGGGAAGTACCTAATATGCTTGCGAAGTATTGGCTGACCACCCGGGCTGAAAAATTGTCCAATGATTAAAGGTGCCCAAAGAGATCAATTGGTTTGGGCCAGATTGTTCCAGTCGGGCGGATTAATCCCAAGCAAATTCTTCACAAAGAAGTCCATCCGTTTACGGTCGCCTACCGGACCGCCTCCCGAATGATCCATTCCCGGAACGACCAGCAAGTCGAAATCCTTGTTGGCCTTAACCAGTGCATTCACTACCTGCATGGTGGAAGAGGGGTCAACATTGTGATCCGTCTCACCGACGATCAGCAGCAGTTTTCCCTTAAGTTTGGAGGCATTGACCACGTTTGAGCTGGTTTCATACCATTCTCCAACCGGATAACCCATCCATTGTTCGTTCCACCAGATTTTGTCCATCCGGTTATCGTGACAACCGCACGAAGAAACGCCGACTTTGTAGAATTCGGGATGAAAAAGCAGGGCTCCGGTTGAACTTTGTCCACCGGCTGAAGTGCCGTAAACACCAACCCGCGTGATATCCATATACGGATTCTCCTTAGCCGCCGCCTGCATCCAGAGGATTCTGTCAGCGAACCCGGCATCGCCCAGATTTCTCCAGCACACATCATGGAAGGCTTTCGACCGGTTGGCGGTACCCATACCATCAATCTGGACGATAACAAATCCAAGTTCGGCATACGATTGCATACCGGTTTGGGTGGAAAAGGTTTTAGGAACGAAGGAGCCTTGGGGCCCTGCATAGATGTTTTCAATAACCGGATACTTTTTAGCCGGATCAAAATTTATCGGATGTATGATCACTCCCCATATATCGGTTTTCCCATCGCGTCCCTTGGCCGTGAAAATAACCGGGGGCCTCCATCCGGTCTCCAGAAGTTTGGAAATATCCGCTTTTTCCAGCTCCAGCACCACAGATCCGTCTTCGGATTTCCTTAATACACTGACCGGAGGAGCATCCACCCTTGACCAGGTATCCACGAAAAACGACTGATCTGGCGAAAAGGTGAGTGCATGGTTTCCATTGCCATCGGTCAGGCGGACGAGTCCCGTCCCATCGAAATTCATCCGGTAAACATGAATGAAATAGGGATCTTGTCCCGGTTCTTTACCGCTTGCCTCAAAAGTAATCTGCTGCTTTTTTTCATTCACCGAAAGTACGCGGCGGACCATCCATTCTCCTTTGGTGATCTGATTAATCAACTGGCCCGATTTACCGCTGATCCGGTATAGATGATTCCAGCCATCGCGCTCCGAACTCCATATGATTTCAGCACCGTCTCTGATATCAAACCGGTACCGGTATCCGCTGTAATTAATGAAGGTCGGGCTGGTTTCTTCGATAAGTACTCTGACGGTTCCGTTCGTGCCGTCAGTCTCCAGAATCCGGTATACCTGATGGCCTCTTTCATTATACTCAAAGGTAAAGGCACGGTTATCTTTTCTCCACTCAAAATGTCCAATATCAAATTGTTGCGAAAACAGCTTATCACCTGGTATAAATTGCTTCTTTTCCTCTCTTAAAAACAGGACCGGCAACTGATATGGCAGCTCATCGCCAGGCTTGGCATATTCAACCGAGGAGAATTTCGGCTGCACCTGATCGGCAGGCGAGGATTCAACATAATTGACCATTCTTTTCCAAGCCGGCCTGAATTTCACCACCATCAGTTTTTTTGAATCGGGCGACCAGTAAATATCGTAGGAAGAATAATAAAATCCCGGAACACCATCCTTGCTGTACTGAACCGCATCACCCCCCTTATGAGGTTTTATCCAGATGTTATAATCCCTGATGAAAGCATCCCATAAACTGTCGGGTGAGACTACAGGCTTGTTATCCAATTCATTACGACTTTCACTCCAGTTTCGGGCTGAACGTGGTCCCAGTCTTTCCATGGAAACTGCCTTGCCTTTGATCAGGCTCTTTTTCTTCAGGTCATACGTCCAGGCAAAACCATCGGTGTTAAATGTCATGGTTTTCAGATCTTCGCTGAAGCCTAAGTTCCTGAGAGTTAACTCATACGGCTTAACCGGTTTTGTGCCCATTGCAGAAAGCTGGACAGCCAGTTTCTCTGCATCAAAAGCAGGACTTTTTTTCGCTGCCGTGGCATTAACCAGATAATACTCGGTTCCCTTGTCAGTGAGGGTTGAATAGCAGAACGTATTGCTTTTTCCTATCCACTCGGGCCGGACACCGCTGTGAAGAATTTTGTCCGATACCAGTTTGCTCAGGTTTTTTGCTTTGTCATAGTCGGCCAGGGTTCCCTGGGCATGCATCCCTTCAACAATAGAGAATAAAACGGCCAATAAGATGACTGAATGGGTAATTCCGCTTTTTTGCATAATTCCGGATATTAACTATAAATAAAAATCTTGTCTGCGATCCTTTAAAAGATCATTATATGAATTAATTGATTTATTATCAGCATGATGAATGTCAATATCCATAGTATTGACACAGATTTTTGACATATGGCCGGAGGAAAGGATATTCCCGTTTACACAGGTAATCTGGCTTTTGCCGGTGAATTGAAAATCATCATCCCCCCTGATTTCCTGTCCAATCCGATTGGCCGTAACGGCAAATACACGATTTTCGAGGCACCGGGTCACCATGGCATTCTGGCAATAGGGCATCACCAGGTTGGAAGGATGAGCAATGATCTGGGCACCCTTTATTGTCAGGGTCCGGCAAACTTCAGGAAACATCCAATCAAAGCAAATC
>Ga0172379_10003917_pt1 | contig 22870 bp, 20 predicted proteins | sample GrowelOW334metaG_FD_119756 | JGI IMG/M metagenome (GOLD analysis project Ga0172379, IMG submission 119756) | Groundwater microbial communities from an aquifer near a municipal landfill in Southern Ontario, Canada - Groundwater well OW334 metaG | ecosystem: Environmental > Aquatic > Deep... | reverse complement strand
CTTTTTCAAATCCGGCGTTTCCTCGAGCGCGCGCGCGAGCGTCATCGGGAACCCCTGGCTCCCCATGGGAACCATCTTCGCCACCTTGTCCACGAACCCGTACTCGTAGCCGAGCGCGCGGCCGACGTCGCGCATGGAGCCGCGCGCGGCCATGGTGCCGAACGTGCAAATCTGGGCGACCTTGTCCGCGCCGTACTTTTGCGTCACGTATCCGAGCATCTCGTCACGGCGGTTGTCGGCGAAGTCCGCGTCGACGTCCGGCGCGCTCGGGCGTTCCGGATTCAGGAAACGCTCGAACGGCAGCTTGTATACGAGCGGATTGACCGTGGAAATGCCGATGGAAAATCCGACGAGCGAACCGGCCGCGCTTCCGCGCGTGGTGGTCACGATGCCGTTGCGCCGCGCCCACTCGATGTAATCGGAAACGATGAGGAAGTACGGGCAAAATCCCTTCTGCTCGATGATGGCCAGCTCGTAGTCGAGACGCTTGCGCACCTCGTCGTTGAGCGTCACGCCCTTGCTTTCGATCTCGTCGTACGCGCGCGCGGTCAGCACGTCGAGAAAGGTCTTCCCTTCCGGAATCCTGAAGTCCGCGAAGTTCCATTTGCCGAGCGTGAGCTCCACGTTGCACCGGTCCGCGATGCGCCGCGTGTTCTCGATCGCCTCGGGCACGTCCGCGAACCGCTTCTCCATGTACTCGCCGGAGACCATGCTCGCGTCGTACTCGTGCTGCTGCCTTCGCTCGAACGTCTCGATGGTCTGCTGGCCCTTGATGCAGTTTAAAATCTTCCATGCCTCCGCGTCGCCGGGCTTGAGATAAAACGTGTTCTTCGTCGCGACGAGCGGAACGCCCATTTCCCTGCCAAGTTCGATAAGCGCGGCATTCACGGTTTCCTGCTCCGCGATTTCCGGCCGATCCACGAGCTCGAGAAAAAAATTCCCCTCGCCAAACAGCGAGACATACTCGCGGATGAGCGCCTTGGCCTTTTCGCGGTCGCCGAACGCGATCGCTTCCTCGATTTCCCCCGCGTGTCCACCGGAAAGCGCGATGATCCCCTTGGTATTTCCGGCAAGCGCTTCCCGGTCGATGCGCGGCTTGTAATAAAATCCCTCCAAAAATCCGACCGACGAGAGCTTGAGCAGGTTTTGATATCCCTCGTTGTTTTCCGCGATCAGCACGAGACGATTGTTCTTCGCGTCGATCCTCGCGCGCTTCTGCAGGCGCCCTTCCTTCGCGAGATAGGCGTCCATCCCGATGATCGGCTTCACGCCCGCGTCCTTCGCCTTTTGGTAGAACTCGATGATGGCGTACATCGAGCCGTTGTCCGTAATTGCGACCGCGTCCATTTCGTTCTTCTGGACGTGCTTCAAAATCTCCTTGGGCTTTGGCAGGGCCTCAAGAAGAGAATAATGGCTGTGGACGTGAAGATGGACGAAACGCGAAGGCATAGGATCGACCAAAGCTTACCATAACGCGGCTTCATCTTGACAAATTCCACTATTTTCGTTGATATGGCCGTCCGCACCGAACCAAACCGGGAGAACATCATGCGGACAGTGGTCTTTCTCTTTCCTGGAACCTGGGGCAACGATACTGCGGAGCGCGTGCTCTGGTGGTTCGAACGCCCGATCGAGGCGCTTCTTGACGTTAATCCAAAAATTGACGTCGTGCCGATCGTCTATGCGGGGACGACGTTCGGCGAAATCGTCTGCGACGTTCTTGTTCAGCTAAGACGGTACTGCACCGGGGACATGCGACCGGTCGCCCTTGCCTACGGCATGGGACGCCAAATTTTCTCCGAAGTCTTCGACATTCTGGCTTGCCCGCACTTCGAACGAGTCGCGCACATCGCGGGAGTCCCGCGCAACGGGGTGCCGGTGCTCGGGACGCTCGACGCGTTCCGCGCGGCGCCGCGGTTGTTTCTCCGCTCGCTCGGCGGAACGGCCATGCCCGCGAGCGTCGACGAAGTCAATCGAATCATGTGCAGCGGAACGGACGAGGAACTCGCTGAAGAGATTATCCGGAAAATCTCTCCCGAAGCCATGTATTGGAAAATTGCCGGCCTCTTTCTTCCGGGCCTGCGCGTGACGACGCCTCCGATCGAAATCCCGGTCTTCGCCACGCTCGGCTTGCAAGATGCCATCGTCGGACGGGCGGACTACGCTGGCGACAACATGATCGCGTTTAATCGCCTCGAAGGCAACCACGCGATCATCCGAAAAGACCGCCCGGACATCCGAGCGACCTGGGAACGGCAAGCGAAATTTCTCCTCGAGGCCTAGCGGCCTCTCTTTTTTTTTATTCGTCCTGGTCCTTCTTGCGGCTGGCGCGCCTTTCCATGGCGTACTCGATCACCTTCTTCGCCCCCTCGACGATAAGGCCCATCGGCGCGGTCATGGAGTCGAAGCGGTTGCGCATCGCCGTGATGGCAAACTCAATCTTGCCGATCTTGTCGCGCGCCTCGTCGACCGTGGCATTCACGTTCTTTAGAATCTGCGCCGCCTGATAGATAAACCAGAACAGCGCCGCGCTTAGCCACAGCACGCAGAACGCGAGGACGATGAATAGGATGTCTGTTGGCGTGAAGGACATATTATGACCGTATGATACCACCAAACTTGGTTTCGATCACCTTCACAAGTTTGGCGACTTCCGTCTCGGCCTCCGCGGAAGCAAGCGTCCTATCCAGCGCGCGCAGGACGAGATGCACGGCAATCGACTTCTTTCCTTCCTCAACTCCCTTGCCCCGATACACGTCGAACAGTTCGACGGAAACGAGAAGCGGCGAGGCGTCCCGAAGCGTGCGCTCAATGTCCGCGTACGCGACGGAATCGTCTACCACAAAGGCCAGGTCGCGCTTTGCGTCGGGAAATTGAGGAATGGGCGCGAAGGCCGCGAGGCCGCGAGGCCGCGAGGCGAGGTCGGACAAATCCAGTTCCAAAACGGATACGCGGCGGTCGATGCCAAGGGCGGACGCGGCTTCGGGCGAGACTTCGGCGACGACGCCGACGCGCGTTCCGCCGACAAGCATGTCCGCGGAGCGTCCGGGATGCATCCAGGATTCGGCGGAAGCGACGGGCTCGAACGAAACGGCAAACCCCTCGGCACTCAGAAGATCCACGGCCATGGCGCGCGCCGCGGCAAACGGGGCCTCGTCGCCCTGCGCCGAATATGCCGCGGCCAAATGGTACGGCTGCGCCGGGAGCTTGCCGCCCTGCCCGTCTTCGTCTCCTTTTTTATCACCGAGATAGACACGGTCAATTTCAAACAGCGAGACGGTCGAAAACGCATGTTGATTCACGGCAACGGACTCAAGCAGATTCGGGAACAGCGATCGGACGAGGTACGGGCGGTCCGCGGCGAGCGGGTTGGCGAGCCGGAGATGGGCCTCCACGTCAAGGCCGAGCGAGCGGAGCGTTTCCGGCGAAACGAACGCGTAGCGATACGTTTCCGTGGCGTCGAATCGCGCGGCGAGCGCGTGACGAAGCCGGCGCGCGAGCAAACGGACCGGATCTTGCGCCGGGGCCAGAATTGGAAACGACGGGAGCGTGGACGAAATCCGGTCGTATCCCCAAATGCGGGCGACTTCCTCAATGAGGTCCTCGCGAATGGAGACGTCCCTGGTCGCGCGCCAAGACGGCACGGTGACCATAAGCATTTTTGACCCCGTCTTCACGGCGAATCCAAGTCGCGTCAAAATGTCCACGGCGTCCTTGTCAGGAATGTCCGCGCCAAGCCGCGACGCGATCTCCGAGGCGGCCATTTCGACCACCACGGGCTTTTGCGGGTTCGGATACGCGTCCACGACCGTCGAGACGACGCGGGCGTCGGGACAAAGCTGCCTCATCAGCTCGACGGCGCGGTTGAGCGCGGCCTCACACTGTTTCGGATCAAGCGACTTCTCGAAGCGCGCGGACGATTCCGAGCGCAGCGCGAGCCTGGAAGACGTCTTGCGGACGGACACGGGCGAAAAGTTCGCGGACTCAAAGACGATGCGCGTCGTCGCGTTCGTGACCGCGCTGTCCTTCCCTCCCATCACCCCGGCGACCGCGATCGGCGTCGTCTTTCCGTCCGTGATCAGCAAGTCTTCCTCGACAAGCTCATACGCAGCGTCGTCAAGGCACGGGATCGTCTCGCCCTTCTTCGCGCGGCGCACGACGATGTTTCCGGAAATTCTGTCCGCGTCGAACGCGTGCATGGGCTGGCCTAGCTCGAGCAGAACGTAATTCGTGACGTCCACCACGTTGCTCACGGAACGCACGCCACAGGAAAGCAGGCGGTTGCGAAGCCAGGCCGGCGATGACGCGACGACGACGCCGTCCATCGCGACGGCCATGTAGCGCGGGCAAAGCGCGGAATCCTCGACCTTCACGGACAGGGAGTATCCCTTTCCGGCCTTCACCGCCGGCGGCTCGTCGCGCTTCAGCGGAGCCCGGAACAACGCGGCGACCTCGCGCGCCATCCCGTAATGCCCCATGAGGTCCGGGCGGTTCGTGAGCGACTTGTGTTCTATTTCAAAAATCACGTCGTCGCGGCCGAGTGCCTTGGCAAGCGCGGTTCCGGCCGGGGCGTCCAAACCCGACAGGTCCATGATCTCATGCTCCCCCTCGTCACTTTTCTCGATCCCGATTTCCGCGCCTGCGCAAATCATCCCCTCGCTTTCCTCGCCGCGGATCTTCGTTTTCGCAAGCTCGACGAGTTCGCCTTCGCCATGCCAGCGCACGCGCGAGCCCGGAAGCGCCACCGCCACCTTCATTCCCTCAACGACGTTCGTTCCCCCGCACACGATCTGCGTCACGCGCGCGCCAATGTCTACCTGGCACACCTTCAGCCGGTCCGCATTCGGGTGCTGGGCAGCCGATTTCACCAACCCGACCACCATGTTCTCCATGGCGGAGGCCTGGTCGACGAACTTCTCGACCTCGACGGTCGAGAGCGTGATGGCGCGCGCGACATCGGCGTCGGAAACGGCCTTTGGCAGCTTCACGAATTCAGACAGCCATTGTTTTGAGATAAGCATAGAGAATGTGTCACAGATGTACGGATGATACGCCTGCCTGCCGGCAGGCAGGCGTAAATATCTGTAATCTGTGACGGATATCCTAGAACTGATTCAGAAATCGGAGGTCGCCGCCCTCGATGTGGCGGATGTCGTCGATGCCGTACTTGAGCATCACGAGGCGCGTGAGGCCGAACCCGAACGCGAACCCGGAATAAATGTTGGGGTCCACCCCGCCCTCGCGTAGGACATTGGGGTGCACCATGCCTCCGGGCATCACCTCGAGCCAGCCCGTCTGCTTGCAGACGCGGCACCCCTTCCCCTTGCAAAGGAAACACTCGAGCTCGCCGCGGACACCCGGTTCGACGAACGGATAAAACTTCGGCGTCAGGCGGATCCTCGTCCCCTTGCCGTACAGGTGGTCGGCAACGGCTTGGAACACGCCCTTCATGTCCGCGAACGTGATGCCTTTCCCAACCACGACGCCCTCGAGCTGGTGGAACGTGTGCTCGTGCCGAGCGTCGGTGGACTCGTTGCGGAAGCAGCGACCTGGAATGATAGCCCGGAGCGGGACGCCGTATTGCTTGAGGGCGCGAACCTGAACCGAGGAGGTCTGGGTTCGCATAACCCAGGACGTCTCGGCGTTCTGGTCGTTCTTGCCCGCCACGTAAAACGTGTCCTGCATGTCGCGAGCCGGATGCGCGGGCGGAATGTTCAACGCCGTAAAGTTGTAATAGTCGCTCTCAAGCTCGGGGCCGTCGAGAACGAGAAATCCCATCGACGCAAACAGATCTTCAAGGTCCTCGCGCACCTGGGTGACCGGATGCAGATGCCCGCGCGGACGCGAAACAAGGGACGGCTCGGTCACGTCAACACGTTCCCTTTGGGTCCTCTGCGCCCCTTGCGCCCTCTGGATCCCCGCCTCCGCCTCGCCGAACGCCGCCTCAAGCGCGGACTTCACCTCGTTCGCGACGGCTCCCGCGAGCTTGCGCTCTTCATCCGCAAGCTCCGCCATGTGCTTCATGAGGTCTGAAAGCCTTCCCTTGCGCCCAAGAAATTCCACGCGCAACGCTTCAAGCGCGTCGCGATCCGAAATCTTCGCGACGGTCTCAAGAACCTCACGCTTCAATTGTTCAAATTGTTGTTTCATACCTGAAGACGGAAATGCAAAGGTCAAAAGTCAAATTGTTACGCTTTGTATTCCGATTACGCTCCAACCAATGACTTCACCGCTCCCCACATCTGTCCGCCGAACCTTACGAAGTCGCGATAGGTCACGAGCACCACGAGCGACATGAGGAGCGCGAACCCGACGTTGTGCACGATCGCCTCCACGCGCTGGTCCACGGCCTTGCGCCGGATGGCCTCGATCGCGAGAAACAGGATGCGTCCGCCGTCGAGCGCGGGAAACGGGAGCGCGTTCACGACCGCGAGATTGATGGAAAGGAGCGCGGCAAACTGCAGGAGATACGTAAACCCCATCTGCGCCGCCTCGCCGGTCATCACCGCGATGCCGACCGGGCCGGACAAGTCCACGCTGACCGTCTGGTGAACGACGAGATTCTTGAATAGGTCGCCGAACGAACGGAGCACTTCGATCGTATACGTGAACGTCGCCCTTATGCCGTAATAGACGGCGAGATGCGGCGGAAATGACACGAGTCCGGTTTTGACGAATCCGATCCCGAAGCCGTGAACGTCGAGATTTCCAATGTCCCCGGACGTGACCGACGAGGTCACGAACGCGCCGTCTTCCTTCTTGACGACGACGTCAATGCCGCCGTCCCCCTCTTCCTTGATGTACGCGCGCGCGGCCTCCGCGCTTTCAAACGTCCGTCCGTCCATCGACACGATTTCATCGCCGGAGACGATCCCTGCCCCCGCGGCCGGAGAATCCTCGGCCACGGTTACGACGAGCATGCGCGCGCCTTCCACCTTCGCGGACGCAGGCATGTCGCCGTCAATGGCCGTCGGCAACCCGGACATGAATCCGATGGAAAGCAGAACGGACGCCAATGCGAGGTTCATGGTGACGCCCGCGACCAGCACGAGAAAACGCTTCCACCCGTGCTTCGACGCGAAGCTGTCCGCGTCAGCGCGATGCTGCCCGGACTCGCCCTTGATCCTCACGAACCCGCCGAGCGGAATCCAGTTGATCGAATATTCCGTGTCGCCGCGCCGGATCGCGAACGCGCGCGGAGGAAATCCGAACCCGAACTCTTCCACCTTCATCCCCGACTTTTTCGCGACGATAAAATGACCGAATTCGTGGGCGAACACGAGCAAGGAGAGGACGGCGAGAAAAAGGATGAGGGTCCAAAACATAATATCACTAGATCGCTACGGATAACTGGCCCATCATAGCGGTTTGACCAAGCCCACGCAAGAAAAACCCGTCCTTTGCGAAGGACGGGACTAGGCCTTGTAACGCGAGAGAAGCTCGATCGTCGCGTCGCGGTAGGCGATGAGACTTATGATCTCTACGCACTCGTCCGCGGCGTGGGCGTTGTGTCCGGCCGGTGCCAGGCACATGAACTGCGTGCCGTGAAGCCCGGAGATGAGCGTGACGTCGACGAATCCGGTCCTTCCGGGATAACTGACCCTTCCTTCATGGACGGGATTGAACAGCTTGAACAGCCAGTCGATGCGTTCCCGATCCGCAAGGTATGCCGGCATCTCGAAGTTGACGTGAATGGTGAGCGTGACCGCGTGTTTTCGATCCGCGTTCCACCCGGCAAGCGCCTCGCGCGCGACGCGTTCGATGAACGCCGCGCTGACCGCTTCCCCGCCCGGTCGTACGTCGAGCAAAGCCCAGCCCGCGTTCGGGATCTTATTCGCGACGTTCAGAACCGACGGGGCCTGCTGCTTCCCGAGCGGACAGTCGCGAGAAAGATCGAATCCCTCCGGCATTGCCGTCGCGTCGAGCGAGCCGACATGCACGGCCGCGACGTTCGCCGCGGTCCCCATGGGCGTCGCGTTTCGAACGCACGCGAGCCGAACAGCTTCCATGACGCACGCGAGCGCCTCCGCCGCGTTGGCGCCGCTCCACGGCCGCGACGCGTGACCGGAAATTCCTTCGAACAGGAATTCCATCTCCACGCACCCGCGCCACCCGAGATACGCTTCGGCCCCTCCCCCGCAAACGGACAGGCCGAATTTCGGGGCGATCTCCGGGTGACGGCGCACGAATTCCTGCATGCCAAGAAATCCGACCTCCTCGTCGCCGTAGAACAGGTATCCCACCCTCTTGGTCGGACCGACATTCCCGATCGCGTCGATGGCGGCCGCGATGCCGCCGCGCGTGTCGATGGCGCCGAGCGCGTAGTAGCGGCCGTCCTCGACGACGTACTCCGGCTTGGTCCAACCAGGACTCGGCGTCACGGTGTCGAGATGCCCGACCACGAGAAGATCGACCTCCGACGGATCGCCGTCGAACGCGAGCACGTTGTAGAAGCCGGGACACGCGACGCCGCGTTCGTCCTGAACCTCTTCGACCGAAACCGTGAGCCAAGGATACTTGCGAAGCTCATCGGCAACACGTTCGGCAATCGCGCGTTCGCCAGGCCCTCCCTTGTCCACACGGTAACCGCGGACGCGACAGAGTTCATTGAGAAGGGAAAGAACGGGATCTGTTGTCTGCATGTTGCCTCCTTTTAGGCTGAAAGAGCCTAACTCGCCACCAAATCCTTGGCAAGAAAAAAACGCGGCCGAAACCGCGAGTGACCCGCTACACGTGAGCGAGAAGATGAAGACGCACCGAATCGCTATTCACGGCGGGATGGCGAACGAGCACGGGAATCCGATCGAGATCGGCGAAGAAAAGATCCCTGCCGATTTCACGTTCGATCATCTGGACGACGCGAATGTTGAGCCCGATGAGCTCGCGCGACACCCTGACCGAACTCTCGCCGAAGGAAGCCCAGCTCCCCGCACGACCGAACGGGTCGATGTAGGGAAAGCAAAGGTTCGCGTCGTCGACCATCGCGCTTCTCCCACACATGGGACAAAACACGAAGAAATCGCGCTCACAAATCTCATCGACCACCGGCGGCATTCCCTCGGCCCCGAAGGTGTGCGCCGCATCGAGCGATGCCCCCAGACGGGCACACATTTCGAACGGATCGCTCCCTTCAGCCACGACCGCGACCCCGCATACGACGCGGACGACCCGTGTATCGTACTCAGCCAACCGACGCACGACTTCTCCGACCACCTTTCCGCTGAAAACGACGTCGTCGACGAGTACCATCTGACCGTCGAACCCGCCAGGATTTCCGCGAAGCCGCTCGACGATAGACGTGACTTGAACGTCGGGATGGGGAAAGCCGAACCGAGAGTAGAACCCCTCAACGGAACACAGTGCGACCGGATCCACGCAGCGCGTGATCTGCAACATGAGACCGGTCGGCCAATATACGGGATCGACGGAGACGATAGGCCTCCGCTCATTCTCAAGAAGGCCTGCGATGCCGTGAAGCATTTGATCCTCGGTGATCCGGATGACCTTGTGGTCACCGAATCCCAAAATCCGTTCGAGATCCTCACGGATCTTCTCGTAGGGCAGACTGAGATCCCTTCCAAACCGCTGCCGCGACCACAGGCCGAGCAACAGATGGAGGTCTTCTGAAACCACGTAGACCGATCGATTGTCCATGTTCCACCTCCGGAAAGGACCGAGGTCGTTGTATCAATGCGTCCTTCGCGTGTCAAATGCCGCTAACGTTAAAATTTCCCGCACATTTGAAACAGAAAAATCTGCTTCCGTGTTCTTGCCGCCGACGCGAATCGCCCTCATGCCAGCGCGATGCGCCAAAATAATATCGCTTTCCTCCTGGTCTCCAACCGAAAAAATGGAATCAAACGGAACCCCCAACGTCGTTCCGACCATCTCAAATGCCCCAACCGACGGCTTGCGAATATCTGGTTCACCGGTAAACAACGCGTCCTTGACGAATTCATACACGTTCAAAAATCGCAGAGCTGATTCTGCCCATACGCGCGGCGCCTCGGTCAGCACGGCGCATCGCCCTTGCAGAACGCTTAATACCGCGCGCGCGTCATCGTTAGGCTCGATATACTTTTCGGGAGAAACGTCCCAAGTCGATGCAAAATATCGCCGCCGATCCACTCCATATTCCTTTTCCACTCCGAGGCTGACATGACCGTCCCATGTTTGTTTCAAACAGTCGTACGTCTCCATCACGTGTTGGGTTGGGATCTGAATTTCCTGCTCCAGAAAACGAAAGATGTTCCGTTTGATTTCCGCGTAAAATTCCGAAGTCGCAAATGTCGGACCGCCCTTGTAGCGGTAAAGCGTCCCGTCAAGATCGAAAATAAACTTTGGTCGCGACATAGAAAGAAAAACGGATCGTTTTAGGCGATCCGACGTGCAAATTCCTCTAACCGCCGGCGCATCAGATCGTACAACCATTCGCGCGCTGGCGCCAGGCAGTATTCGCATCGGCAGGCGGCATAGACGGAATAGGCGTGGGCCATGCAGAGATCGAATGCGACCTCGTTGAACCGTTGATCGGACGACACCCAGGCGTCGATGTGCGAACGGAAACGCTCCGCGAGTCGAAGATCCGAACATCCCATTCGCACGCGCTCAAGCTCCTTGCGCTCGAGGCTCACGAGAAACGCGGCGGCGTCGATCGCGGTCGAGCCATAGGACGGGCTGCATCCGGACGCGCCCGGCACGCATGCGCGCGGATCGATCAGCCGAATCCCGTCGTTCTCGGCGCACACGACGTTGACCCCGGACAGATCGCGGTGGCAAAGACTTGGAACGAACCGAACGCGCCGGCGAACCGAATCGAGATCGATCCCGATCGATACTCCGGCTGCGCGCGAGTTGACGGCAACGGCCTCGACAATTTCGAGAAAAAACACCTCGCGAGACGCGGAACGCGCCTCGATGGGAACGGTTTGCCGCGCGAGACGGTCGATCAGGTCTCGAACGCAGGCAACGGCCGACTCCGGCCTGCGAGCGTCGTCGCTCGCGTCCTTGACCAGAAGGTCCTCGAGCGTGACATCCCCGACGTATTCCAGCTCGGTCACGAACCGGCCGGCTACGTTCTCCAAACGTCGAAATTTCGGAAACACGCGATCGTATTCAGGGAGGCGTTCGAGCAGCCATTGAAGTAGATCCGTTTCCGACGGGTCAGGGGCCACCTTGAGGATCCCCGTAACGCGATACGTTGCGGAAGCTCCGGTGCCGCCCATACGTTCCGTGCGCGCGAGCGCGAGGCTGACGGCATTGGGAACCGACTCAGACAAAGACGTTTGAACCATTGCGATATCCTCCCAATAAAAAGGGCCCTGAGGAACTGTATGGCCCCAGGGCGCCTCTGTCAACGATTCAAGCCTTTGACGCCGCCTCCCTGATCGCGATTTCGACCGCCTCATCCGGCGTCGCGGCGGCAAGGACGCGACGGCGTTCACGCGCGTCCACGAACTGACCGGCAAGCTTTTCCGACCACCCCCCGACGCCCGTCAACGCGACCATCGGGATGTTCGACTGATAGGCGATCGCAATTTCCGTCAGCGTGCCGGATCCACCAGAGATCGCGATGATCGCGTCGCAGGAATTCACGAGCACGAACTCGCGGCCGCCTCCCCGTTCCAATCCGGTTACGATCACGATGTCCGTATTCCCTTCCTGGTCCCAAATATCCTTTCCCTTCCCATACGTCACGCCAACGGTTATCCCGCCCTTACGCTTCGCGCCGCGCGCGGCAGCCGTTGAAAGCGAATCGTAATCCTTCTCCGCGCCATACACGACAATGACCCCGCGTTCGGCAAGCAGTTCCCCGACGCGTTCTGCCAAGCTGGACACTTCTGCACCGTAATTGAGGTCGGACGCGGACCCCATGACGCCAATTTGTAATTTTCGATTCATATTTATGCGAGCGTGCCGACGGCGGATTCTACCGTTCGAATCAATTCGTCCGGGACCAATTTCGCGATGGCTTCGATGTCCGTATACAGAACCCTGTCCTTTTCCATGAAGGATACGGCGGTGCGGACGCAGCGGTAGGCGGCCTCCGTGCCTCGGCCCGGGGCGAGCGGCGCGCGGAAGTCCATGCCCTGCGCCGCGCACATGAGCTCGATGACCGCCACCTGGCGCGCGTTCGCGACGATCTCCGCGGCCTGACGCGCGGCAATGGTTCCCATGCTCACGTGATCCTCCTGGTTCGCGGACGTCGGGATGGAATCCACGGACGCCGGATGCGCGAGGACCTTGTTTTCGGAAACGAGCGCGGCCGCGACGTATTGCGGAATCATCATGCCGGAGGACAGGCCTCCCTGTTCCTTTGGAATGAGAAACGCCGGAAGGCCGTCGGAAAGCGACGAGTCCGTGAGACGCGCGACGCGGCGCTCGGAGATGTTCGCGAGCTCGCACACGCCGATCTTCAGGAAGTCCATGGCCTGCGCGATCGGCTCGCCGTGAAAATGTCCGGCGCTGATGGCGACGCCGTCGTCCGGAAACAGGATCGGGTTATCCGTGACCGAATTCAACTCGCGTTCGATGACGCTCGCGACGTACCAGATGGTGTCGCGGCTCGCGCCGTGCACCTGCGGCGCACAGCGGAGCGAATAGGCATCCTGGACGCGGTTGCAATTCTTGTGCGATTCCATGATGCGGGAATCGACGCACAACCGACGCGTGTTCGATGCGACCGTGATTTGTCCGGGATGCGGGCGCAGCGCGTGCACGCGCGGGTCGCTCGCGGAGAGCGTTCCCATGAGTACCTCGAGCGACATGGCGTACGCGATGTCGAACGTCTTCGCGAGCCGCATCGCGTCGTACACCGCGAGCGCGCCGACGCCGGTCTGCACGGACGTGCCGTTGTTGAGCGCGAGCCCTTCCTTCGACATGAGCGTCACGGCCTGGAGTCCCTTTTCGCGCATGACCTCGTCGGTCCTGCGTCGCTTTCCGTTCTCAATGACCTCGCCCTCCCCCATGAGGACGAGCATGATGTGCGAAAGCGGCGCGAGATCTCCGGATGACCCGACGGAACCCTTCGACGGCACGAACGGGTACACGTCGAAGTTGAGCAGATCGACGAGACGATCGACCACGGCCTGACGAACGCCGGAGTGGCCGCGCAACAACGAGTTGACGCGCACGACGATCGACGCGCGGACCGCATCCTCGGAAAGCGGCTCGCCCACCCCGGTCGCGTGCGAACGGATGAGGTTCGCCTGCAGCGTCGCGGCCTGATCCGCAGATATGACCACGCTCTTGAATTGTCCGAATCCGGTCGTGATGCCATACACGACCTTTCCAGTCGCGACGAGCTCATCGACGAACGTGCGCGACTTCTGAAGGTTGGCTCGGGCGGATTCCGCAATCTGCACGCGCTCGTGGCCTCGGGCGATGCGCACGACTTCCTCGATGGTGAGGGTTTCCCCGGAAAGAATGACGGGCATACGAAGGATGTTAATGATTGGCTTCATCTTTCTCCGCTTCATTCTTTTCGTCAATAGGATTTTCTTGACAAATCGCCCACCAGACGAAATGATGCAGGCGGCTCTTTCCAAGCCGGGAGAACAACCGTTATGACCGACAAAAAAACCCAAAGGCTCGTACAAACCGGGCTGCCAAGCGGATTCAATGACTACAGCCCGAAACAGGTGCTGGCGCGGCAGAAGATGATCCGCTCGATCGAGCAGGTTCTGCGACGGTTCGGCTTCGTGCCGCTGCAGACGTCGATCGGCCAGCGTCGCATCGCGCTTACTGGAGGCAAGCCGACCGAGAACCGCCTCTGGGACATGCGCGTGGACGGCAGCCACATCACGACCGACGAGGAACAGATGGTCACCGCCCGATTCGACCTGACTGTCCCGCTCGCGCGCTATGTGGCCGAGAACATTGGCAAGATCGTGTTCCCGTTCCGCCGCTATGAGCGCGGCAACGTGTTTCGAGGAGAAACCCCGCAGGCGGGACGCTATTGCGAATTCGTCCAGTACGACCACGACGTCGTGGGCGCACCGGTCGGACCCGCGGACGCGGAAATCATCTTGTGCATGGCCGCGGTCATGCGGGAGCTCGGCATCGACCGGTTCCTCATCAAGGTGAACAACCGCAAGGTGCTCAACGGATTCGCCGAGTGCGTCGGATTCGAGGCCGGCTCAAAGTCCGCGGCCGCGCTTCTGCGTTCCATGGACAAGTTCGACAAGATCGGGATCGACGGCGTGCTCGCGGAGCTGCGTTCCAAGGACGCGCCGGAAGGCGGGGAGGAGGCATTCGCGTTCGACGACGCCCGATGCGAGCTGGTACGCGCCTTCATGTCCCTTACCGAGGGTCTCTCCACGAATGCGGAGCGTCTCGAGGCGCTCAGCGCGTACTTCAACGGCACCGGCATCGGCGCCGAGGGAGTGCGAGAACTCGAGCTTGTCGCGTCCCTCGTCTCTGCCGGCAGCATGCCCGAGGACAAGTGGACCGTCGATCCGTCCGTGGCGCGCGGGCTCGGCTATTACACCGGGACCGTGTTCGAAACGACGCTTCTCGACATGCCGAGCTACGGCAGTGTCTACTCGGGCGGCCGCTTCGACGACCTTGTCGCGCGATTCACGGGCAACTTGCTTCCCTCCGTCGGCGCGTCCGTCGGCGTGGACCGCCTGTTCGCCGCGCTCGAAAAGCTCGGCAGGCTCGAGGAACCGGAACCGGAGGTGGACGTCTTCATCCTCACGATGAACGAATCCCTCTTGCCCGAGTACTTCGCCCTGGCCGCCGAGCTGCGCGCAGCCGGGATCCGCGTCGAGGTCAACATGAACTACCAGGACTCGTCCATCCGGGCGCAGATGGGATTCGGCCTCGCGCGGCGCGCGCCCGTGATGCTGTTCTACGGGCCGGACGACGCGGACAAGGGTATGGTCGCGGTGAAGGACACCGTGGCGCGCAAGCAGACTTCGGTGTTGCGAGCCGATCTCGTGAAGGAAGTCTTGACGGTTTTGGGCCGTTAGGCGTAGGCTCGTTTTGAGCGATGGTTCGGACGGATAGCTCAGCTGGTTAGAGCACTGGGTTGTGACCCCAGGGACCGCGGGTTCGAATCCCGTTCCGTCCCCCATCTCCCTTCAAACAGAAAAACGCGCGAGCATTCGCACGTTCTCCCCTCTCGACGGACGCACCCCCCCCTGCGTTCGCCGCCGACCTACCCAGGCCGGCTTTTTCTTATCCCCGAATCCTCGCCGCGATTTCCGCGAGCTTCGCGTCATCCGCACGCTTATAGTCGTGCGAGGAGATGTATCCCTCGTACTGGTCGAAGAACTTTTCCACTCCCGACTTTCGCTGTTTCCATTCGTCGGACTTCGTGCCGTGCATCGGAAATAGCTTGGCATGCAAATGGTCCACGCCGAATCCCTCAAAGACCATTCCCGTGCGGCCGACGTCGTCGAACGCCGCGTCGATCTTTCTCGCGACCGCCTTCGCGGCGAGCGTCAGCCCGGAGAGCACTTCATCCGCGTTTTCGAATGCGTAGCTAGGATGATGCTCCTTCGTGATCACGACCGTGAACCCGTCCGTGTTCGGAAAGATCGAAAGGAAGGCAAGATGCTTCTCGTCCTCCCAGACCCTGTGGCATGGGGCTTCGCCGGCGACGATTTTGCAAAAGAGACAGTCAGTCATATTGATGCGCGTATATTGACAAAAGGCTCATTTTCATGCATGCTTCTCCCCTTCCTGATTCACGGGAAGACGGAGTACTCATGGGACTTATCAAACGCTGGGAAGGAAAAACGGGTGATCCATCCAACACCGCGCTCGCGATGCTGGCGGCCGGCGACGTCGACGGCATCGGGCGTTACGCCGTCATCGACGGCGTCGTCCTGGTCGCCAACGCGGGCCAATCGGTGGCAACGGTGGTCGAACGCTGGCAAAGCGACATGGCTCGCGCCGCGTGCTTCTGGGACGCAGATGAACATCAAAACGTGGAGGCCATCGAGCTACGGACCCCAGGCGGACGCACCATTTTGGACGCTTGGCACATGTTCACGGCCTCGATCCTTTCCAAGGAGCGTCCGGTCGTCGGGGAGTTCGGCAACCTCGCGGTGTGGGTGAATGCAGGCACGCCATTGGAGACAATGACGGGGCGCTACAGTGAGGATATTGCTGCCCAGGGCGTGTGGTTCGCCTCCCCGGCGGGAATCGCCTTCAAGGCCGCGCAAAGACAGTAGCCGCCGCGCACGATCCGCTCGTGCGCTTTTTTCTTTAACCCACAACCCGCGCGAAATGCCTTGGGCCCTTTTGAATCACCGACCCCGGCGCGACGGTCGCGTTCAGGTCGCGCACCACTTCGCCGTCCACCTTCACGCCGCCCTGCTCGATCTGGCGGCGCGCATCGCCCTTTGACTGCACGAACCCGGCCGCAACCAGCACTTCAAGGAGCCGCGCGGGCGCCGCGTCCACCTTCACTTCCACCATCTGCTCCTCGTCCGGCCCCTTCTTGTCGCGGAACAGGCTATCGAACCGCGATGCGGCGGACTCGGCATCAGCATCACCGTAAAAGACCTTCACGACTTACTTCGCGAGCCGCGCCTTCGCGTCGCGCGGGTTCGACCCGTCCTCCGCCAACGACGCTTCGACGCGCGCGACCTCGTCCATTGGCACGTCGGTGCAGAGCTCGAACCCGGCGACGATCATGCCGTCTGTCCAGCTCATCACCTTGCCGAACATGTCATCGGGCGAATCTTGGAACGTGATCATGTTCCCCTCGCTCTTCCCCATCTTCTTGCCGGTCGGGTCCGTGAGAAGCCTGTACGCGACCACGAACTTTTCCTTGCCGGCCATGTCCTTCATGAGCGTCCGACCCGCGAGCATGTTGAACGTCTGGTCATTGCCGCCCATTTCCCCGTCCACGCCCATGGCCACCGAGTCATACCCCTGCATGAGAGGATACATGAACTCGTGGATGTAAATCGGCTTCTTCTCTTCGACGCGCCGCTCAAACATGTCGCGCTCGAGCATCTGCTGCACCGTGAAACGCGACGCGAGGTCGAGCACGTCGGCGAAGTTCATTTTGCCGAGCCACTCGCTGTTGAACTTGAGCTCCGCGGCGTTCTCTCCCTCGAACCGCAGGAACTTCGACGCCTGCTCCTTGTACGTCTTGCAATTCTCAAGCACCTGCTCGCGCGTAAGCTGCTTGCGCGCCGCGCCCTTGTCCGTTGGATCGCCGATCATCGCGGTAAAGTCGCCGATGAGCACAATGGCCTTGTGGCCAAGCTTCTGCCACTGCGCGAGCTTCCGAAGCCAAATGGCATGTCCCATATGAAGCGACGGGCCGGTCGGATCGACGCCAACGTAAAGCGACAGCGGCTTCCCTTCCTTCATGCGCGCTTCCAAAAACTCCCGCGACGGAAACACGTTCTCGACGCTGCGCCCCAAAAACGACTCAATCGCCGCCTTGTCCGTGTTCACGCTCATACGAATCGTTTGATCAGCGACGTAATCTCGTCGCGTTTCGCCTCCATGGTCGCCCGGTCCCCGGCTTCAAGGTTCAGGCGCAGCACGGACTCGGTATTTGAGACGCGCACGTTGAACCAATAATCGGGATACGTGATGGTAATGCCGTCGATTTCGGACAGCGTCCCATCGGCATATTGCTCCTTCAGAGCCGCGATGGCACCGGCCTTGTCGTTCACCTTTAAATTCATTTCGCCAGATTGTGCATAATGACGAAGCGGCGCCAGCATTTCCGATAGCGACTTTCCTGCGCGCGTCATTTCCTGAAGCATCATGACCGCGACCGCGACCGGACCCTCGTAGCACCCGTTCGGAAACGCGTAAAAGAAGTGGCCGGAGGATTCGCCCGCGAATACCGCGCCCGTCTCGATCATCTTTTCCTTGATAAGCGAATGTCCGACGCGCGTCACGCATGGCGTCCCGCCTGCCTCGCGGATCATGTCCTCCGTGATCTTCCCCGGACGAATGTCGTAGCACACCGTTGCTCCCGGATGCCGGCGAAGCATGATTTGGGCGATGAGCCCGCGCACGATCGCCGGCTCAACCACGTCGCCCTTTTCGTCCACGAAGAAGATGCGGTCCCCGTCGCCGTCGGTCGCGATGCCGATGTCCGCGCTATGGGCGAGCACTTGCTTGCGCAGGTCGCGCATGTTTTCTTCCTTCAGCGGATCGGCCTCATGGTTCGGAAACGACCCGTCGAACTCCCAGTACACGCGCGTCGCGTCGAGCGGGATGCGACGGAACATCTCGTCGAGGTATTGCGCGCCCATCCCGTTGGCCGTATCCGCGACCACGCGGAACTTTTTGACATCGTCATGGCCGGCAAAGTCCAACTCATATTCCGCGGCAAGCGCCGGGATATTCGAAACGACGGACTGCGTGCCCGTTCGCGTTGGGACAACGTACGATTCCGACTCGATGATGTTCGCGACGTCCTGGATGCCGGAGTAACCGGAGACAGGAACGGCTTTCGCACGCGTGAGCTTGAATCCGTTGTAGGCGGCCGGATTGTGGGAGGCGGAAATCATCACGCCCGCGTCCGCGCCCGTGTACCCCACGGAAAAATAAAACGCGGGAGTGGACACGAGCCCGACGTCGAGCACGTCCGCGCCCGCCGCGATCATCGCGGCAATGAGCGACTCCTGGAGCGCTGGGGAACTCTCGCGCATGTCCCGGCCGACCGCGATCTTCAAAGAGGCCCCGGGGCGCTCGTTTTGGATGAGCGTTACGAAAGCGCGCCCGACGAGAGCCGCAAGCTCCGGAGTCACCTCGCTGCCAACCAATCCGCGGATGTCGTACGTCTTGAAGATATGCTTGGGAATCGTCATAAATTCGTTTGACCTTCGCGCTCAAATCGCGTAGGATACATTGTATAAAACTTGGCTTAAAACGTCACGTATGGACCCAATTCTCCTGATCGTTCTCCTTGGCGTCATCATCCTCGGCGGATGGCTTGCGTTGACTTATAACGCCCTCATCCAATCCCGCAACCGCGTGGACGAGGCATGGTCCGACATCGAGGTGCAGATGAAGCGCCGATATGACCTCATCCCGAACATCGTCGAGACGGTAAAGGCGTACGCGAAGCATGAGGAAGGCGTCTTCACCAAGGTAACGGAAGCGCGTTCCGCGGCCATGGGCGCGAGTACCGCGGCCGAACACGCCGAGGCGGAAAACATGCTGTCTCAAACGCTGAAGTCGCTGTTCGCGGTCGCGGAGGCCTACCCTTCGCTTCAGGCAGCCGGAAACTTCCTGCACCTGCAAACGGAACTCTCCGACGCCGAGGATAAGATCCAGGCCGCGCGCCGCTTTTACAACGGCAACGTGCGCGACTTCAACACCAAGGTCCAGACCTTTCCCACCAATCTTATTTCCGGCACGTTCGGATTCGTGAAGCGCGAATTCTTCGACGCGCCCGACGTCGTCGCCGAACCGGTGAAGGTAAATTTCTAATTTCTAATATCCAATTTCTAACGCGTAAGACATTAGAAATTTGGAATTAGAAATTTCAACCAAATGTACTCCGAGATCGCCTCCAACAAACGAAAGACCGTCCTGCTCATTGCAGCCTTCACGGTCGTGATCGTCGCGCTCGGCTTCGCGTTCGGCGAACTGTCGGGCGACGCCGGCGCCGGTATCTTTCTTGCCGTGGTCGTCGCGGCCGCGATGAATTTGGTCGGCTACTACAAGGGCGATGCCGTCGCGCTCGCGTCTTCCGGCGCGCGACGCATTGAGAAGCGCGACGCGCCGGAACTTTGGAATCTCGTCGAGAACCTCACGATTTCCACGGGACTTCCCATGCCGAAGCTCTACGTGATCAACGATCCGGCGCTTAACGCGTTCGCAACCGGTCGCGACCCGAAACACGCGTCCGTGGCCATTACCACGGGGCTTGCCGAGCGGCTTACGAAGCCGGAACTCGAAGGAGTGATCGCGCACGAGCTTTCGCACGTGAAGAACTATGACATTCGGGTCATGACGATCGTCGTGGTGCTCGTCGGCGTGGTCATGCTGCTCTCCGACTGGCTCCTGCGCGGGTCGCTCTTCCGGCGTGGAAACCGCGACAACGATCAGGCCGGAATCATCCTGCTTGTCATCGGCATCGCGCTCGCGATCCTCTCCCCTCTGCTCGCGGAACTCATCAAGCTGGCGGTCTCGCGCCAACGCGAATATCTCGCGGACGCTTCCGGCGCGCTTATGACGCGCCATCCGGACGGCCTTGCCTCGGCGCTTGAGAAAATCGCGAGCGAGGATCGTCCGCTTCGCCAGGCCAACCACGCGACCGCCCACCTGTTCCTCGCGAATCCCTTCGACCCGCGCGTCACGAAAAAATTCGAACGATTATTTTCAACCCACCCGCCGATTGATGAACGAATTAAGAGATTAAGGGAGATGGGCGTATGAGCCAGGACATCATTGAAAAATTCTCCACGCATCTCAAAAACGTCCTGACGCGCGCGCTTGTCTTTGTGGTCGAAAACGGTTGGCCCCTGGTCGAGCCCGAGCATCTCTTGTGGGCGCTTGGCACGGAAAAGGGATCCATTGGCGCGGAAATCATCCAAAAGTCCGAAGTGAAGGCGGAACGCCTGCGCGAACTCGTTTCCTCCCCTCACGCGCGCGGAAAAAAGGCCGCGCAAAGCGGCTCCCCATTTCTCTCCGAAACCGCGAAGCGCGCCGTGGAAAAAGCCGTGCTCACCGCGAACATTTACGAGCACCGATACGTCGGCACCGAACATTTGCTCTCGGGACTTCTTCAAATTTCGAATCCCGGAATCGAGACGTTTCTCACGCGAGAACGCGTGGACATGGCCCGACTGCGCGAAGAGATCGCGGTCGTGCTGAAATCCGCGACCCGGTTTCCGGAACTGACCGAAAGCATCCAGTCGAAAATGGCGGAATTGCCGAGCAAGGAAACGCAGACGAAGGGCGAACCGTCGGCGGACGACGGGGAGATCAAGACACCCGCGCTTGATTTCTTCGGGCGGGACCTCACGAGCAAGGACGTGCAGGCAAACGTGGATCCGGTCATCGGGCGCGAGGAGGAAATCAACCGCGTCATGGAAATCCTCGCGCGTCGCACGAAGAACAATCCGCTGCTTTTGGGCGAGCCGGGGGTCGGCAAGACCGCCATCGTCGAGGGACTTGCCAAGCACATCATGGAGGGCCGCGCTCCCTCCACGCTGGCGGACAAGCGCGTGATCGCCATCGATCTCGGGCTCGTGGTCGCGGGCACCATGTACCGCGGCGAGTTCGAGGCCCGTTTGAAGCAGATCGTCGAGGAAGTGCGAAAATGCGGAAACGTGATTTTGTTCATCGACGAGGTTCATCAGATGGTCGGCGCGGGATCGGCGGGAGGCTCCATGGACGCGGCGAACATGCTGAAGCCCGCGCTCGCGCGCGGCGACATCCGCTGCATCGGCGCGACCACGCCGGCCGAATACAAAAAACACATTGAGACCGATTCCGCGCTCGAACGCCGTTTCCAAACCGTGGTCGTCGAGGAACCGACGCCGGAACGCGCGCTTGAAATCCTGCGCGGCGTCGCGTCGCAGTACGAGTCGTTCCACGCGGTCCGCTTCTCCCCTGCCGCCATCGATGCCGCGGTAAAACTTTCCGTGCGCTACCTCACGGACAAGCGCTTGCCGGACAAGGCTCTCGATCTCGTGGACGAGGCCGCGGCCGCGGCGCGCGTGCACCGACGGGAGTCCGAACCCGCCGAGCAGCGCCGGCTGCTTGCGCGCAGGCTCGGCGAGGTGCAGGCCGAAAAGCGACAGGCGGTCGTCGAGGAGCAGTTTCTCAAGGCAGTCGAACTCAAGGACGAAGAAGCGCGCCTGCGAGAGAGCCTGCGGGGCCTATCGGAAAAAGAACCGTCCGTATCTCCGACCATCATCACCGACCGCGACGTCGCGCGCGTCGTTTCGCGCACCCTGCGCATTCCGCTCGACGACCTGCTCGCCGAAGGCCAACGCGACCTCGCGACCGTCCACGAGCGCCTCTCGGCGCGCGTGATCGGACAAAACGAGGCGGTCGCTTCCGTAACGGCGGCGCTTCGACGAGCCAAAACTGGCCTTTCACTTCCCAATCGACCGCTCGCGTCCATGCTCTTTCTTGGTCCGTCAGGCGTTGGAAAAACAGAGCTGGCGCGCGCGATATCGGAAATCTTCTTCCATGACGCGGCCGCGATGATCCGCCTCGACATGTCCGAATACGCGGAAGGATTCACGTCCTCGAAGCTGATCGGCGCGCCGGCCGGATACGTCGGATACCGCGAGGGGGCGGCGCTCTCGGATCGTGTAAAGGCGAAGCCGTACAGCGTCGTCCTGTTCGACGAGCTGGAAAAAGCGCACCGCGACGTTCAAAACCTGCTCCTGCAAATTTTGGAAGAAGGAGAACTGACCGACGCGACCGGCCGCAAGGTGAGCTTCCGCAACACGATCGTCGTGCTTACCTCGAACGTCGGGCTCGAACGGTTCGAGTCGGGAGGCATCGGGTTCATGAGCGGCGACGAGGAACGCGCGGGCGCGCTCTCGGCGGACGTGCGCAAGGAACTGGAGACGCGCTTCCGGCCAGAGCTCCTGAACCGCGTCGACCTCACGAGCCTCTTCCGGCCGCTTGACCGCGAGGCGCTCACCGCCATCGCGGAAAAGCAGCTCGCAGAACTCGGCGCGCGGCTCAACGAGCGCGGCATCCGCCTGACGCGACACGCCGCGACGGCGCGCGCCATCGCGGCCGCGGTCAACCCGAAATTCGGCGCGCGCGACATTCGGCGCCACATCCAGACGCGCGTCGAGGACAAGATCGCGGACCTCATCGTGGACGGCGCGTCCGGTTCCCTGCAAATCTGTGTCACAAAAGACGGCCTTGATGTAAAATATGCCAGACGGAGGAACACAATCTAACCGTG
>Ga0172379_10003916_pt1 | contig 22875 bp, 23 predicted proteins | sample GrowelOW334metaG_FD_119756 | JGI IMG/M metagenome (GOLD analysis project Ga0172379, IMG submission 119756) | Groundwater microbial communities from an aquifer near a municipal landfill in Southern Ontario, Canada - Groundwater well OW334 metaG | ecosystem: Environmental > Aquatic > Deep... | reverse complement strand
TAATTTTGTTATAACAAGTGCACGTCTGGCGGCCTGGTAGCCAAGTGGTAAGGCAGTGGTCTGCAAAACCATTACTCAGGAGTTCGATTCTCCTCCAGGCCTCCAATAGCTAAATTGCGGGTGTAGTTTCCCGCCTTTGGCGGGACCCCGCTCGTCTCGGCGAAGCCGAGCCGTAGGCGGTGGCAGTTGGCAAACAATAAATGCTGCCATCATGGGGAACAGAATATTTAAAATTTGCGGGTGTAGTTCAGTTGGCTAGAACGTTTCCTTGCCAAGGAAAAGGTCGGCGGTTCGAATCCGCTCACCCGCTCCAAACGATTAACAATTTAATTGATCAAGGAGCTTAAGTTAAGTATATGGAAAAGGTCGCCCCGCAAATGCGGGGTCACCCGCTCCACTCGACTCGTCGTCGTTCCACTCCTTCTCGCTCGTGGTCTGCGACCATCCTTCAATAGTCGAATACTATTTTAGAGAATAGAGTCGAGTGCCTCAAGCTGGCCGAGAGGCAATCATAATATAATTTGCCTATTCGGCTTATAATTTAAGATTTTTATTAGGGCGAGTGGCGGAACTGGTATACGCGATGGACTTAAAATCCATTGGTGTTTATCCACCTTGTGGGTTCGAGTCCCACCTCGCCTACCAATATCAAACTTTTCGATTTTCCCCAACCAATTCGGCTTCGTTCGAACGCGAAGTCGGCTTAGATCAGGCCGAAAAACATGGAAAAACCAACAAGAGAACAAGGACTAGGGAGTACTCTGGAGAGTACTATTGAACGAACAGCCAAGGTGGTAGCACAAGAAAAACTCGCAAAATTGTTTGACGATGATTTTTGTGATTTTGCCATGCGATTTGTTAGTTTTACGGAATATGAAGAACTAATACGGGATTGTAATTTAAGCGGTGGTAATGCCTATTCTCCAAAAGCTAGGAAAGGTAGTCAACCTGAGCAAGCACCGGCTTTCAAGGAATATTTGGAAGAAGTTAAACAAAAAACTTGGCAAGAGGTCATTGCTGATGAAACGGATTGGCCACAAGGCTCAATGAGTGTAAACATGTATAATCATTTGCTTGATACTTTAAAGCAAGCCAAAGAAAGTACCGAGACAGAAGACCAGAGTAAGGAAAACTACCGCGCTAGAATTATAAATGAAATGAGAAGAATCTTAGAGACCGAAATACAAAAAGAAGTACAAGTCCGACAAGATGTTTCCAGCAATACTTCTATAGAGGGACAGGATTATCTTGACTATATTGACGAACGATACGATATATTTCTCATGGCAATGTATCTTCCACAGTTCCAAGAGAAAATTAGCTCTAATATGGAAAAATTACGGTCACTACTTGGTGAAGAAGATTTGCAAGAAGTCTTATTGTTATTTGATCCAGAGTTTAAGGACATTAAAGCATCATTTTCATATGGAGTGATGCTCCCTGGTTCAATACAAAGCAAAATAGAATCCATATCTTTGGAAGAGGACGTTAAAACTCAAGTTTTGAGTTTAGTTGATGAAGTTTTCAATTATAAATTAAAGATCGAATCATTCGGGGGCGAAGCCGGAGTAACACTTGTAAAAAAGTGGCTTGAAGATCCTACGAGTGTGGATTTAAGATCATTAATTAATACTGTGGCGGCTGCACAATTTTCAGCTAATGAAGAAAGGCAATACAACCTCGCCCTGATTTTAGATTCTGCCGTTTTTAAAACTGACGGTGAAAGTTACCGTGGTTGGGGCTATATTAAAAATGGTGAATCAACGGAGAATGTTTTGGGAGCAATATCAATAATGCCGGATAAAGAGACTCTGAACAAAATAATTGATTTGGCACGTGAAGCTGGCTTATCGTCGCACCCCGTTTTTGATAGCAGAGGCAATATAAGATTTCCAAAAGAATAATCACCAGTAAAATTTCAGCCTTCCGCGAGAGTGTGGAGGTCAATTTTCTTCAAAAAAATTTCTAATAGAATTATACAACTCCACTACAAAATAGAAATGGCCCCTGATATTTGGGGGCATTTTTGTTTTCATTAATTTGCAAAATATTTATTTCAATCAGCATCGTAATATTTTTTTGGACCAAAGTCATCGGGCCAATGCTGTTGATTCTTTATTTCTTCCTCACTGCTGTTCGGCGCGTATTTATATCCTTTCCCATAATTCAAATCTTTCATCAATTTTGTCGGGGCATTCCGTAAGACTAATGGCACTCCAAGCGCGCTTGTTTCTCTGGCATCTAAAGCAGCTTTCTCATATGCGGTATAGATACTATTGGACTTTTTTGCCTGAGCTAAATAAACGACAATCTGGGCTAACGCCAGTTTCCCTTCGGGCATCCCGATAAAATGCACAACATCTTTGGCGGCATTAGCATATACTAGTGCTTTATTATCTGCAGCACCGATATCTTCCGAGGCAAAACGCACTAACCTCCTAGCAACATACAATGGATCCTCACCGGCTTCTAGCATTCTGGCCAGCCAATAAAGCGCCGCGTCAACATCCGAGTCTCTCAGACATTTATGCAAAGCGGAAATAATATTATAGTGCTCCTCACCGTTTTTATCATAATACAGTATTGTATTTTGGATCGCCTCTTTAATATCCTTCTCGTTCAGTTCGTAGTTCTTTTTTCCGTTACTGGCTATCTCAATCGTAGTAAGCAGACTGCGTGCATCACCACCAGAAAATTTAATCAAAACATTCTTTCCTTTACGGTTTAGCTTTAATTTTTGCTCGCCCAGTCCGCGGGTTTTATCTTTCAACGCCAGATTAATAATTTTTTCCTGATCATCTTCAGATAAAGGCTTGAAAGTTAGCACTCTAGATCTGGACAATAACGCAGAATTGATAGTGAAGGAGGGATTCTCAGTCGTCGGACCGATTAATGTCAATATTCCTTTTTCAACATATGGTAGTAAAACATCTTGCTGAGCTTTATTGAATCTATGTATTTCATCTAGAAAAATAATCGTTTTCTGTTTTAAAAATTCCGCATCTTGCCGGGCATTCTCTGCAATCTTTTTTATTTCGGCAACACCAATCAGCACAGCGCTACTGGCTATAAACCGGCATTTAAATTCATTACTAAGTATTCTGGCTAAAGTCGTCTTGCCAATCCCCGGCGGTCCCCAGAATATCAAAGACGTCAGCGACTGATTGGCAATCATCTGTTCCAATATCTTATCTTTGCCCAGAATATGTTCCTGCCCAAAAAACTCCGATAATTTTTGCGGTCTCAATCTCTCCGCTAATGGATTTGATTCTAGCATAATTATAATGTATCTATTTTTTCCAATATCTTCGGAATCTTTTTAAAATCCTTGATCAAAGTTTCTCGCAAGCCGCCGTTATATAAAGCCGCCGCCGGATGATAGAGCGGGAGGTAAGTCTGTTTTTCTCCCGTCTTTTCATTAATCAGTCTTTTAGGCTGGCCATGGATTTCAGATATATATCTTCCGGGGATGAAAAATTCCATCGCGTGCCGTCCGAGCGTGATAATCAGCTTTGGCTTGATTATTTTTATTTGCGCATAAAGATAAGTACCGGAACAAGTCTGCACTTCTTCCGGTAGAGGATCACGATTTTCGGGTGGGCGGCATTTCACTACATTGGTAATGAACACATCTTCCCGCTTCATGCCGATTGTATTTAGCATTTCCTCCAAAAATTTGCCGGCTTGCCCGACAAAGGGCAACCCCTGTTCATCTTCATTTTTCCCCGGTCCTTCACCGACAAACATTAAATCCGCATTCGGATTACCGGAACCCGGGACAGCGTGTGTTCTTTTCTCAAACAGCACACACTTCTGGCATATTTTGATTTGTTCCTCTATTTTTTCTAATTCAGTCATGTGATTACTATTTGATTCTTTTTGCAATTTCCGCTACTTTTTTTACTATTTCGGCTGGGACAACTTTTGATTTAATAATATAATCAATTGCTCCTAGTTTCAATGCTTTGTCTACGAGCTCTCTTTTATCCAAATTAGAGAATACAACCACGGGTATATTCTTGGTCCTCTGATCTTGTTTTAATTTCTTTAGTATCTCCACTCCACCACTGTCATACAATACAACATCTAAAAGAATGATATCCGGTTTCTGTTCTATGGATTTTTTATAACCTTCCTCGCCGGTTTCACTGAAATCAAAATTGTAATTTTCTAGACGAAATTTTGCCCCATACAACTGGATTTGATCCAGATCATCTTCAATCATTAGAATTTTATACTTTTTATCAAGCATACTATCTTTTAGAATTAGACAATAAAGCAAACTCCAAGTAAAATTTGGTTCCTTTATTTTCCTCAGTTTCCATACGAATTTTTGCTCCGGGATGTTTATCAATTATTTCTTTTACAATAAACAGTCCCAAACCAGAACCGTCAGTATAAACGCTTCTGGCGTTCTTAGCTCTGATAAACTTATTAAAAACCTTGCTTTGATCTTCCTTGGGGATACCGATACCAGTATCCTGTATGGTCAATAACGCTTTCCGCTTTTCCCTAATTAATACCACAGACACAGAACCCTTGTTAGTATACTTGATTGCATTATCCAACAGATTATTAATTGCTTCTTCAATATATCTTAAACTACCACGCATTGTCATTGATTTCCCCGACTTATGCCAAACAAGCCTCAGTTTTTTGTTCTTAACGTCTAAACTGTGTTGAGCAACTATTTTATCAATCAACTCTGCTAAATCAAATTTGTCATCTAAATTCATCACCCTTTCGCCAGCTGTATCCATTTCAGAAGCCATCAGAATATCATTAATTATTTCTTCCAACTTAATGCTTTTTTGGAACATACCGTCAATGAATTTTGTTTTCTCCACACGGCTCATTTTATCCAAGTCCCCATCTCTCAGCATAGCTAGCGTGCCCTTAATGACTGAAGTGGGGGTCCTTAATTGATGTGAAGCAATATCCAGAAATTCGGAGCGCATCTCTAAAAGTTTCATCATATGGTCAGCTTTCTTCCGAATTTCCCTTGTCTGCTCTTTAACCCTCTCTTCAAGCTTATCAGACAATTCTCTTAAGCTTTCCTTGGTTTTTTTTTCAAAAAAATTGGATTTGATAATTTTTTCCGTACTGTTATTGAAAAAATATCCATAAACGATAACTAAACTGAAGATTGTGACTATTGCCGATACTGGGATACTTTTATCAACAACATAAAACAGAAGAAAAGAAAAACAAATCAGGACCATACTGATCACCTGATATTGCAAAAACAAGCATTTATGAAATCTCAATTCACAATATTGGCAGCGTTTATAAGGAAGAGAATTAAGATTACTAACCAGCCAACAGTTTCTGTTAAGATAGCAACTCTTCCCGACTTCTTCTTCCTCAGTTTGTTTTTTTATTTTACTCATTAATTAGAAGTTGATCTTTTCCCAAAAATCTTTTTTAAGACTATGTACATAAGTGTTGCTACACAAAAACCAACCAAACAGGCCAAAAAGATCATTAGATCAACAACTAGTATATAAATCCAGGCAAAATTTATTAGTTCAGTAAAATGTAAAAGTAAAAATCCGATTAAAAGTAATACCCCCGTTGCGGCCGATACAAAATTCAATTCCCCTAATTCTTTTTGTATTGGCTCTACTTTCTTTTTCAATATCCCATGCGATACAAAAATGTGGATTTGATACGGAATGTTCAGTTTTAACGAAAATGCTCCGATAATTGCCAAACAAGCCACAACTAACACCAACCATTCGTTACGAATAAGGAAGGCAAGTAAAACTAAGATCCCGTATGTTGCTCTGGAAAATTTTAAAGACTTATCATATATTGAACATTGTTGCATATTGTTTTAGTTAGTGTGTAATTGATTATTTTCTATAATTTTTTTAACCGCCGTACATACCTTTCTTACATCATCAATATTGTTATAAATGTAAAAACTCAATCTACAACTGGCGGGGGGATTTAATTCATAATAATGATGAGCTAGAGTAGCACAATGACATCCAGCCCTGGATTCAATGTCCAGCTTATTCAACTCTTCTGCTATCTCAAATGGACTAATGTCAGGATGATTAAACGCTACCAGACAGGTCCTGGCTCCCGGGTCTTTCGGACCATATATTTTTAGGGAAGGAATTTGCGCTAATATCGTCAATGCCTCACCAATTAATGCCTTTTCGTGAGACTCAACAAAATCCATAGTCATTTTAATGTCTGCAATGTCCAACTTCTTTTCAGTCATATAATATAAATTCTTTCCAGGGTTCAAAGCAAAATCCATCAGCAACCTCAGAGACTGGGCCGACAGAATTGTCCCTAAAATATTTGGAGTGCCGGCAGTAAACTTCCAGGGGAGCGCATTGTATTCTACTTTTTCCGGCGTAACTTTTCCTTCGGCAATCATGTCACCGCCATAAAGGAACGGCTTCATCTTTTCCAATAATTCTTCCCTGCCATATAATACGCCGACACCGAAAGGCGCCATCATCTTATGAAAAGACCAGGCAAGAAAGTCTACGCCTAATTCTTTTACATCAACAAAAACATTTGGGACCATCTGGGCCCCATCAATCAAAAGATAAGTTCTCTTTTCTCCGTTCGGCTGACAGTACCCACTAGAATCCGCGATTGCCTTAATCTCTTTAACCGGGTTCTTGGTACCTAAAAAATTTGACGCGCCGGCGCAACAAATCAGTTTGGTTTTTTCATCCACAATTGATTTCAAATGCTCAAGATCCAGTTGTCCGGTTTCTTTATCAAATTTTGCAATTCTGCATTCTACCCCCACCCCATATCTTGGTAATATTTCTTTAGTCAGTCCGTACCATGGGACATAATTTGAATTATGCTCCATGAACGTTGTAACCACATTATCACCGTCATTGAATTCGGTCATCAGAGAGTACATGACCGAGTTGATCGCTTCTGTTGTATTTCGGTACAAGATTATATTTCTTCTTGATGGAGCACCAATGAACTGCGCGATGGTATCATAGGAAGATTCAAACATTTCGGTGGTTTCTATTGAAGATTGCGACTGACCACGGTGGACATTGTCATATTTTACGATAAGCCTCTTCAATAAATCCAACAATTGGGCTGGGACTTGTGTACTTGCTGCATTATTAGAAAGTATTCTTCCATATTTAATAGCTGGAAAAAATTTTCTTATTTTGTCAGTATTAAGCATAAAATTATTATATTTTAATATAATTGTGCCTGCAAAAAAACATTAACCAATACCCACATTATAACTTTTTGGCATGTTATAAGCAATATATTGGCCAGAATCATAAACAAGCAGCTTTGAGATCATAATATAACTGTCATACCATTTTACCGGCGGCTATGCAGATAGACATATGTAAATTCATACCTATTAATCAGTACTTGCCCACTATCTTCAGCAAATTACTGTGCACCCAACCATTTGAGGCAAGCATATCCTTTGACTTTAAACTCCATTCATTACCTTTAAAATCCGTAACTTTCCCACCGGCTTCTCTGACCAACAACACTCCTGCCCCCACGTCCCATGAGTGCGCACCGGGGATCACGATTGTTTCCGTTCTGCCGTCCGCAACAAACCCCAGTTCAATGGAAGCAGCTCCTAATTGCCGGATATCCCTACCATCATGTTTCAACCTGCCATAAATGGCTATTGCTCTTTTTCTGTCTTCTGCTCTATGACCATGGCAATAAGTCAGCATTGATTCTCCAACCGTGCTCAAATGAGATACTTTTAATTTCTTGCTGTTCAAATATGCCCCCTTGCCTTTTTCCGCGACATATAATTCTTTCATAAATGGAGCAAAAACAACACCCAGTACCACTTCATCATTTTTAAATAAAGCGATTGAAACCGCGTATAATGGATTTCCCATTGAATAGTTTGTAGTACCATCCAAAGGATCCACTACCCAAAGATATTCCGATTTTCGTTTCTTACCACCACCTTCTTCACTTAATATGCTATGATCCGGATAATTCTGTTTAATGTGCTTCAATATTATTTTTTCTGCGCGGTAATCTTCCGACGTAACAATTTCATGCTTATCCTTAAAATGAACATCCTTAGATGATATATTATGAAATCTTTTCAACAACGACGCGCCAGCCTCTTTCGCTGCTCTGATTGCTATCTGCCTCATATTATTTTGTATTCAAATATTATTTAACAAAAATATTTACTTCTCAACCACCGATTATCTCCTCAACAAATTTGACCTGATCTTCCACTGGCTGACCCATCTGAAGATAGTGGTACCCTAACCCGATTTTTTCAAGCGCAGCTTCATGTACTTCCGGAAAATTACGTTCAAATTTTTTCAGTAAGGCTTCCTTATCAATCACTCTTTCCCTTTTTTCTTCCCTAGCCAAGCACTCGTCTTTTGATAGCAAGCAGAGAAAAATATTCAAATCCGCACCGCTCATTATCAGCTTAAGTTGTTCAGCGTTGAAATCATGATGATTTGTCCCCAACTCAAGAATGATATCACCTTCGCGCTTTTTCAGATCCTGATACATCTCTGTATAGGCAATAATTGTGTATTCTTCACTGATTAGTGTCCCGTCAGGACGTTTATACTTTTTAATATACTCATAAACATCATGCGGTTTATAATTAGGATGTTTTGCCACAAACGCCCTAGCAAATGTTGTTTTACCCGCACCCGGATAACCAATTAATACTATAATTTTTTTCATATTTATTATGATTGTAATTAATCTCCTGGGAACATTGGATTCCCTTTTCATTTATTATTTTAACACACTTTCAATAAAATATTAACCAAAACTTGACAGATTATAATGGATGATATATCTTTACTTAATTAAAGTGCTTTATTACGATAAAGTACTGATCGATCCTTGATAAGCAAATCATGCAAAATATGCCCCAAAGTGCAAACAACTGCTACGCAATCCGCGATCCCCAGTCCTAAGACAGGGAGGTGCCGTTATGGCGATTGACCCGACCAGCATTATCACAGCCCTCAACAACCTGAGCGGAGTCACCCACATTTCGGAGAACGGCGGTTTGACCGTCCGGATTCCGGACAACAGCGGAAGCACAGTCCACGTTGCTGTGAACCGGTTTACCGGCATTTGTACGTCGGATGGGCGGGTGGTCGGAACTTTTTCCACCAGCGAGATCAGTCGGGCGCTCCCCAACTCAATCTTCCCCCACAGCCAGAAACAGTGAGCCGTTCCCCACCAACGCTCTCCTTGCCTGAAGTGACGGCAGTACCGTGTCCCAGAATGGACGCGCAACAAAGGAGGGTAGACCATGAACGGACAGTTCATTGTCACCGAGATCTGCAAACACATTCGGTCCCATCGGGACCGGAAGCTCGGTGCGTGCATTGACATCGTCATCCCCTGGGGCAACAGTTGTCAGCTCTCCGTCCGCGTCGAGCGGATGACCGGCAAGTGCATCAATTTGCACACCGATATGGAGATGCTGACCATTGACCCTCAGATCCTGGACGCTGCGTTTGCCGGGAAAGCGGCAGCCGAGCAGGCTGACGGGCCACAATCCATGGGAGCTTGCGCATGATTTGCATATCGTTCGTCCCCACCGGACGAAAAGACAACAGGGCGGCCCACAACCAAAGATTACAACATCTTCTAGCGGCCGCCCTTCAACTTGCCATTTTTTAAAATCTCCCCGATAGTATAAAGCGACCCGGTGATTACGACCGTTCCATTTTTACCCGCTATTTTTTTTGCCTTGGCTATTCCTGCGGGGAGTGAATTAGTAATCAGCCCCTCGGGATAATATTTCTTTAGTTTTGTTGCGTGATAAAAATCCTTCAGATCATCAATCTTTGTAACGTCGGGAAAAATTATTTTTTTGGAAAAAGAGGAGAGCGTGCGCAACATTTCCGGAACTTGTTTTTTGGTATTTTTAATGCTTACTACAAAAACCGTATTACTTGATTTTATTTTGACATCCCGTAATGCTTTTACGAGCGCTCTAATACTGAACAAATTATGCGCTCCATCTAAAATTATCAGGGGATTCCTTTGCCAAACTTGAAACCGTGCCTCATGTTCGGTTCTACCTGCGGCTTTGATTATGTCTTTTGGTTTAATAATGAACCCCTGCTTACGCAACTGTTGAACCGCACCAAATGCGCAAGCAAAATTTTCCGCCTGATGTTTGCCAATTAATGAGAGCCTCAGGTTTTTGTATGATTCTCCCCGATAACTGATATCAATATGTGTTCCAGTTAAATCAACTTTATTAATCAAGTATTTTAGATCCTGATTGATATTAATCAATGAGGCTTTTTTGGCTTTCATTCTATCTTTTATTACTTTCAGCGCATTACCCCTGGTGGCAGTTACAATTTCATCATTGGCTTGAATTATCCCGGCCTTTTCACCGGCAATTTTGGTAATTGTATTGCCTAGAGAATTGGTGTGATCATAGCTGATGTTGGTAATGATTTTATTTTTTAACCCTACTGCCGTCGTGGCGTCTAGCCTGCCCCCCATCCCCACCTCCATAACCACAATCTCCACTTTCTCCTCCGCAAAATACTGGACTGCCAGAGCAGTTGTAAATTCAAAAAATGTGACCTGGTCACCTTTTTCTCCTATCTCTTTCAGAAAAGGAACCATCTGATCACCAATTTTTTTTATTCTTTGCATTGGGATCGGTCTTCCGTTGATCATAATTCTTTCACTGGGCGATACTAAATAGGGGGAATAAAATGATCCGGTAGTATACCCCGCTTCTCTCAATATCCGCTCTAAGAATGCCACTGTGGAACCTTTCCCTTTAGTACCAGCAACCTGCACACCAATCAACTTTTTTTCCGGACCACCCATTTTTTTCAGCAACAATTTTATTCGGTGTAATTGCAAAAAATCCTTACTGACAAAACGCGGGTCATAAGGTTTCAGATATCTCTGGTACTGATTGAATATTTCTTTTGCTCTCACTATTTTTTTCGCAATTTTTTTAATATCTTAATATCATTTGCTCTGCCTTCTGCTGGAGTTTCTAAAATAAAGTCTACGTTTTTTAATTTAGGGTGATTAATTAGAACTGCAAATCCTTTTTCTCCAATCTCTCCCTGACCAATATGTTCATGTCGGTCAACTTTGGCATTCAATGCTACCTTAGAATCATTAGCATGAATTAATTGCAACAAATTCAATCCGACAGCCTGATCAAATTTATTAAGTGTCACTTCAACACTCTCCTTTGTTCTTAAATCATATCCGGAAGCAAATGCGTGTGCAGTATCAAAACAGACGGCGACTTTTTTGTGTTTTACTTTTTTTATTATCTCACCAATCTCTTCAAAACTGTCACCGATGATATTCCCCGACCCTGCCGCAATTTCCAATAAGAACATTGCTCCGCCGTTATATCCCTTTAGCAGTTCTGCAATTCCATCAATAACCATCTTCAGGGCTTTTGCACGCGCAAAATCCTTAGAAGAACCTAAATGAGTCATAACCGCCACCACCCCTAATCGTGAAGCCCGATCCAACTCCTCCCGGATAATACTGATTGAACCGTTCCGAACCCGATCCTGTTTTGAGGCTAAATTAATATAATACGGGGTGTGAATATATGCATTACCCAATCCGTTGTCTTTGATATTCTGCTGAAATTTTTTAACAACCTCATCGTTGATCTCCGGCGCCTTTCCGCCACGCGGAGAACGGGAAAACATCTGAAAACATTCACAGTTTTCAGCAAAGGCATTGAGTGGTGCATTCTCAATTCCACCCGCTATTGATACATGAGCTCCAATATTCATAGTCTAATTATAACAGATGCCGATGAAATTGACATTGAACTATATCATTTGTTATGATACCGGCTCTGATTGGTGTAATCACTCACGAACCAGAACAGCACATTTTAATGGTGGAAGGAGCCGGTAGTGGCCGACGATGGAAAGAAGCAACATGCTTTTGAATTCCTGGTGCACTGTCTCATCGGAGACGTGGCACACGCTAAGGTGCTGCATGCCTTGATTCAGGCGGGATATGTTTCCCACGAGGAGTTGGGTATCACACCGGGAGACGTGGACGTGTTCCAAGCGCTGTCCCGCATCGCGGACCCCAAGGAACGTGCCCTGGCGGCTTTACGCGGTTGCCGCGAAGACAACGTCCTCGCCAACTTCGGCGTGATTCAGTATCTATTCCGTTCCCGCCAAGTCCAACTGGCCGACCTGCGTGAGGGTGATGACAGCATCCTCAAAGTCGGCTCGGACCTGAGCCATTTTCACAAAGCATACACCGCACATCTCGCCAGAATTCTTCCGTCAGAAGAACCCGCGCAAGACTAACCTCTTGCGTTTTTTTATTTCGCATTTGCGGAGTAAGCCCGCCTCAAGCGGATATAACACTAATATCTTTAGATACTAAAACTTAACTACAATAAACTTTCCTATATTAACCCAAAACTAAAAACCGCCCCGAAACGTTGGGGCGGCTCTTCAGTTTTTTATTCCGTCGCCAGCTTGTAAAGCATATCAATCACTTTCTGATTGACCATCACATTTTTTACAAAGCTGTGGTAGTCCGGAGAGTCCAGTTGTTTTAACATTTCGTCATTACCCTGTTGTTCGTACATCTTTTTACTTTTATCTATCTCCTCATGAATCTCCGCTTCCGTCGCTTCAATCTTTTCCAGTTCAGCAACCTTGCGGATCAATAATGCCGTCCTGACTCGTTTTTCCGCCCGTGGCTCAAAAGACTTTCGTAATTCTGTTTCGGTTTTTTTGACGCTCTGGAGATAGTCTTCGTATTTCAGACCCTGGTTTTCAAAATCGTGCCTCAGCTCATGAATCATTTTGTCTATTTCCGATGCGACCAGGTCTTCCGGAAATTCACCAAACTTGCTCTTATCTGCTATTGATTCCAGCATTTCCAGTTCTACTCGCTGTCGCTCTTTATTTTCCAATTCCTGAAGCAGATTTTTACTGATCTGATCCTCCAAATCTTTGATTGATTTAAACGGACCGAATGATTTGGCAAACTCATCATTGGCTTCCGGTTTTTCAATTTTGAATACCCCATTCACCTTAATCCGGAACTCGGCCGGTTTACCAGCCAGGTTTTTCTGAAAATATTCCTTGGGAAACTTCAACTCAAATTCTTTGGTTTCACCTTTTTTCATCCCGATCAGGTTATCCTCAAAACCGGGGATGAAATTCCCCTCTCCGATAATAATCGGCTGGTTTTTGCCCTGACCGCCTTCAATCGGAACTTTATTCTGGAATACTTCAATATCCACTTCCGCTTTATCACCCTTCTGTACTTCACGGTCAACGAGCGCCTCTTTACTACGCATCTTTCTTAAGTCGTCAACTGCTTTTGTCAGCTTTTTCGGGTCTACTTCAACTTTTTTCTTTTTTACTTTTACTGATTTATAATCACCTATCTCTACGGTCGGCAACAGTGACACGGTGGCTTTATAAATAAATGGATTACCCAAAGCCTGCTTAATGATATCAATCTTAGGCGTTGAGATGATAATTATTTTTTCCTGTTCAATAGCCTCTCCGATGCTCATCTGGATGGCCAGATCACAAGCCTCGGCCATGATCTGGTCCGCGCCGACTTTTTTTATCACTACATCATCCGGCACCTTCCCCGGCCGAAACCCGTCAATTCTAATCCCGGCACCAACTTTTTTGGTTGCCGTCTGGTAATATTTCTCTAATTCTTCAGCCGGAAGCTCAATTGTTAGCTCTAATTGGCCCTTTGGCAGCTGGTTCTTGGTTATTTGCATAAAAAAAATCCTTTATTCTTTAAGGAAGTTAAGTAAGGGCATTATAACGGATTAGCGTTTTTTTGCAAATGTAAACAAAAAGCGGGCCTTAATATGACCCGCTTTTAGGATATTTTAGTTTTTTGGCCTATTGTCAATAATTCTTTTTTCTTTAAGTTCTGTCTCCATACCCAACTGATCCAGTAAAGATTTCAGATCTTTTTGCTCAGTAAGAACCTGGACAAACATGTCACTATGTATTTTCTTTTTCACTTCCTGTGATAATTCTTCATATGACACACCTTCCTTTGGGCAAAGATATACAACGATCTCGTCAATTTCATATGGATCATTGTTTTTCTTTCGAATTTCCACTTGCCATTCTTCAATCTCTTTCATGCCGGATAATAACGGATATAAATTATTCAAATTAACCAGCTCGCCTTTTAATTTTGTCAGATGGAACTCTTTTACATCTGAAGACCGCTGAATATCCATTTTAATTCTCGGGACAGTCTTACCGCAGAAAGCACATTGTCCGTATTCAATACCCTGGACCATATCACCAGTTTTGTAACGAAGGACCAATGAACCTCTCCAATCTAGGGCGGTGTAAACCAATTCGCCCGGCTGGCCTTCTGCAACCCGCTTGCCTTCTTTATCAACCACTTCAAAAAATTCCAGGTCCGGATAAGTATGATAACCGGAATCCTCCGCGCACTGGATCCAGGCAGTCTTACCTTCAGTCAGAGCATAAGTCGCAAAAATCTGGACATCTTTTGCACCCACTTGTGCTAACAGCTCTTTAACTTTCACACGAAGTCCGGGACTGACACGTTCTCCGCCGAAAATAATATACTTTAAGTTAGAGAAATCTCTTTTCTGCTTGACCGCCTCGCGAAGTAAGTGGTAGCTGTAACCCGGGATAAACGCCACCAGACCGGCCTTCATATTTTGTATCGCATCCATTATCTTCTGCGTTCCCATCACCTTACCTCCACCGGTGGCTAGCGATGTCATCCCGATCGTAGTAAAGCCGTAATACGCCAGCCAGAACGCTAAATGTGGTGAATATGGAAATGCATTAATTGCCACGTTATCCCGACTGACATTAATCACATCAATTAGGCGATTTGCTGACTCTTTAAGGTATGTCAGATCTCGTTCCGAATACCCGAACGGCGTAGGGAGTGCCGTGCGCCCTGTAGTGAAATGCAGATGAATCGGTTTGTATTCCCTGCCCAATTCTCTTTTTACGTCCTTGCCGATAACCTTACCCCAGACCATTTTTAGCAATGTCCCTTTGGAAGCATATTTTTTTATCATATGCTCGTCCGGCTGCAGCATAAATCTTTTCGGCCTGCCACCATCATCCGCTGTTGGTGCGAGATCTTCTTTGGTTGTAAAAGGCAGCCTTACCAGATCATCGGTCGTCTTAATATCATCAAAACTTAATTTATTTTTTTCCAGTAATTCCCGATAATACGGGTGAAAGGGAATCTGATATCTCATCAGCGCCCGGAGTTTTTTGTTTTGGATCCTTTTTTGTTCATCCCTTGAACTATAAGCAAATTTTTTCCAGTTTTCGTACATTGTATTTTTAAATCAATGTTTAGTTTTTTAGAATTCTCTATTTACTGTAGCATAGTCAGGATTGTCAGTCATACCGATATATACAAAATCATATTCCTTTTCGCTTTTCACAATTACATCTTGGTTAACCCAAGGTAGATACCCGGCTGCAATGGTTTTTCTGGAAAATTCCTCTGGTGGTAACTTTACTCCAGGTAAATATACACTAATTGATTCAAAACCGTTTGCCATGGATATTGCCCGATCCAGTAATTTCTCATCCCTCACCCTTTGTTCCGACAAGGCGTGCATAGCACCGATAGTCTTCACACCAGTTTCTTCTATTAACCCTTTAATTGCATAATAAGGCACATCTTCCGCCTCCCAGTGCGCTTCTTTCTTAACATAGTCAGGATAAGGTTCGGACCATTCTTTGATAAATGAATGCAGAATGCATCTATGCACCCCCAACTGTTGAATGATTTCTTTTATTTTTGGTACTGCTTTTTTATGTTTACAATCCAGAATCAAGACAACGTCCGGAGCCTCCTCCAGCATTTTCACAGCTGTGTCTATATCAATGTTTTTAGGCAGAGGCAAGTTATTTTCTTTGTAATATTCTTTGGGGTGTCCGACGTAAATTTTACCAGTTTCATCGTCGTACGCTACATCCAATTCAATACTAGTACCTCTTCTGATCGCTTCTCGTACCGTATCCTCATACACTTCGCGCATATGCCAATAGATATACGGCTTGTTGAGTTTTTTTGCTTTTTCAATCGGATGAATATTTTCTATCGGCTTGCCGGTTAATATAGAAATTTTTTCTAAAATCTTCCCGGTAATTTTGTGCAGAATTTCTTTATTTAATTCCTGGTCATAAAATGAATTAAAAGTCATCGGCTGTCCAAAGTTTATTTGAATTTCATGTTTTCTGCAAAATATTAATGGCAATGACTTCACCTCTTTATCACTCGGACCAATGTAGCCGACAGGGATCACTGGACACTTGGCCCAAAGTGCTAAACGAGCCACCCCTGTTCTTCCCCGGCCAATTGAATCATCATAGTGCCGGTGCCCTTCCGGGAAAATGCCCACAATTCCTCCCTGCTTCAGATGATCCGACGCTATTTCCAAACAGCGCCCCGGATTTTCTTTTTCAACATAGATCATGCCGAACCAGCGCTCACCGATTGTTTTACCAAAATATTTTTTCAATTCTATTTTACTGATGAACCTCGGTTTGGTTTTGCTGTGATGTCCCGTAACAAAAGCGATTAACAGCGGATCCATAAAACTTACATGGTTGGCGGCAATAATATACGGGCCTTTGGCCGGCAGATTTTCAAGACCGGTAATATTTTTTATCCGCAACATAATAATCGGCGCGAGCAGAATCCGCGCTAAGTGAAAAAATATCGTATCTTTTTGTCTTTCTACCATCGTTTGTTGATCTTTAAATAGTAACCGACATTGCGCACCAGAATATGCAAAACAAAAGTGAAAATGATCAGTGCCAGAGAACGTATCCAGCCGACCGGCCAGATAATTGACACCAAGGCGATTGCTCCTACCGCGGCATCAATCTGATCCCAGGGAATAAACTTTTTTCCGGGTTCAATACCCACCCGCCTTTTGATGAAACTTTTTACCATATCCCCGAACAAAGCGCCAAACCCGATTAAAAACCCTGTAAGCCACACTGAATATTGGTCATAAGGAAATATACTGATTTTTTCAAATGTTTCAAACTGCAGTAACCATTTTTGAATCGCAACAATTATAATACTTACCACTGTCCCGCTTACCAGACCCCGCCAAGTCTTATGATCGCCAAGCAGATTCTTGCCGTCAAACCACTTCAAATTAAAATCAACCGGACGCGCCAGCCACATCCAGTGTTTTTTCATCAAAACCGGCATCATATTAGCAAAAATGCCGGGTAGCATAAAATATAAATAGGCTAAAACAACCATTAATTCTTTACTTTGCTTAGTAAATATCAAGTTTATTTTAGCATTTTTTCCTTTTATTAAGAAGTACCTTGACGGGCCTAGAAATTTGCTTTAGTATTGGAATTACCTTAACAATTTGTTCAAATTATCAAGAGTGATTCAGATCCCGAAAGTTTGGGAATATGCAGGACCGGCCTGCTAAAAACTGGATCCAGCAACCCTCTCCAAGGAGGAATGGGTGCTAACTCCGGCCCTCTGCGGGGAAGATGATAGAAGTAAGATGCTTTCCTTAGGGAAAGCTTTTGTTTTGACTGTACCACCTCAACCTGGAGGGATCCCATGGCCAGCCCAACCAGCAACCAGGTTTTCCATGTCCTGTGCCGCCGAGCCGAAGAGTTCGGTTACTATTCCCGCGGCCATCCGCTATGCAACCTGATTCTGGGTCGTGAGGTGTTCCTCTGCGAGCGTCACCACACCCCCGATGGTTGGATCACACGAACGGTCTGCGTACCACCGGAGGATATCCTGAACTACGTCGGCGAAGCAGATGCTCAAATGATCCGGTTGGAATTTCCGACCTTCTCCGGGCAGTTCATCGTCAACGGCGACAACTACCCCCAGCCGGAAGGATTCGGACCTCCAGTGAGAATCAAGCTGCAACCGCAGGTAACGTAAGGAGTAGAGTCATGTCTGTACGCGACGGGCTCACACTTGCTGAGGCGACTGTTCGCCAACAGCGCCTGGATCAGGCACACCAAGGAAGCCCTCCGACCGAAGATGAACGCGTAGTTCGGAGAGCCATCGCCCAATACGAAGATGGCGATGACACCCCGGCAGCCCGGGTGCTCTCCGATTGGATCGCCAGTCGTACGGCGCAATCCTGCTAATCGCACCTTCGCACAATTCAAAAGGACCATGGTTGCCCACGGCCCTTTTTTTATTTCTATCAACCGATTCTAAATAAGCAGACCAACAATCAGAAGCGCAACTACATTGATTACCTTAATCATCGGGTTGATTGCCGGACCGGCAGTGTCCTTATACGGATCACCAACTGTGTCGCCGGTAACCGCCGCCTGATGGGCCGGGGAATTTTTACCGCCGTAATGCCCGTCTTCAATATATTTCTTGGCATTATCCCAGGCCGCTCCGCCCGCTGTCATAGAAAGCGCCACAAAAACACCGGTGATAATTGAACCGATCAACATGCCGCCCAACGCATCAATCCCCAATAAAAATCCGACGGCGATTGGTGCTACCACCGGGATTGCTGCTGGGAAGATCATTTCTTTCAATGCCGCTTTGGTAACAATATCCACTGCTTTACCGTATTCCGGCTTGGCAGTGCCTTCCATAATTCCCTTGATTTCTCTAAACTGACGGCGAACTTCCTCAACCACACTGGTTGCGGCACGACCGACTGAGCGCATCGCAACTGATCCGAATAAATAAGGTAGGGAACCGCCGATGAATAAACCGATCAGAACATTATGGTTACTTAAAGCAAACTGAGCATCAATTCCTTTGTCCATAATCTCTTGTACGTATGATGCAAACAGCACCATCGCAGCCAGACCGGCAGAGGCGATCGCATATCCTTTTGTTACCGCCTTGGTAGTATTACCGACTGAATCCAGAGGATCAGTTACTGCCCTCACCGATTCCGGCATGTCAGACATTTCAGCAATTCCACCCGCATTATCGGTAATCGGACCGAAGGAATCTATGGCGACAATAATTCCGGTTAGTGAAAGCATCGCCATAGTTGCAATAGAAATTCCATATAAGCCAAGATCATAATCTCCCAGTAGCATATAGCTGGCCAATATCCCGCCGACAATCACCAGGACCGGCAAGAAAGTAGATTCCATGCTGACAGATATTCCCGTAATAATATTTGTTCCGTGTCCACCCTCTGATGATTTGGCAATGCTCTGGACCGGACGATAATCTTTGGACGTATAATATTCTGTAATCACTACTATCAACCCCGTAATCACTAAACCGATTAAACTGGCGTAGAAGATATTCATTGCATAAGGTTTATCACCGAACGCATTATCAGTTGCAAAGTAAAACAGGGCCGCCGCGACCAAGCCACTGACAATAATTCCTTTATATAACGCGCCCATAATATTCGGTTTGTTGCTGTTCAACCGGACAAAGAAACTGCCAATTACCGAAGCGATAATCGCCAGTCCTCCTAGAATTAATGGGAACTCAATTGCTGTCTGTTGTAATACACTGTCACTTTTAAATATTAATGAACCAAGTAACATTGCAGCAATCGTTGAAACCGCATATGTCTCAAATAAGTCAGCTGCCATGCCGGCACAGTCGCCCACGTTATCACCGACATTATCCGCAATCACAGCCGGGTTGCGTGGATCATCTTCCGGAATACCTGCTTCAACTTTACCGACTAAATCCGCTCCGACATCCGCACCCTTGGTGAAAATGCCACCGCCCAAACGGGCAAACACAGATATTAGAGATCCACCTAAGCCCAAACCAACTAGAGCTTTAAGATCCGAAGTAACAAAATAAAAACCGGCGACAGATAACAAACCAAGGCCGACTACCATAAATCCGGTTACTGCACCACCCTGGAAGGCGATATCAAAGGCTTTTTTAATCCCCGATCTGGCCGCTTCCGCCGTTCTGACATTAGTCCGCACTGAAACATTCATCCCGATGTATCCGGCAAGTGCTGAACTGATTGCACCAATCAGAAATCCGAAGGCAGTCAGCTTGCCGAGTGCAAGCCACAGTATTACAAAAAGAATCACCGCCACTACTGCGACTGTCTTGTATTCCCGTTTAATAAAAGCGGCGGAACCCTCGCGGATAGCCCGAGCAATTTCTTTTTGTTTACCTTCACCCTCCGGTTTTTTCATTATTGAAATAATAAGGAAAATACCATAAGCAAGCGCGATCAGCGCTGCTACGATAGACCAATGCACAAGTCTCATTGCTTCACTCCTTGTTAATCTTCGGTCCGCAAATTAGCGGCATCGAAATAATTAATAATTATTTATCTTTTTTATCCTCTTTTTTTGCTGATGTTTTTTTCTTGACTGTCTTTTTTTCCGGCTTGTCTTCCGTTTCCTTTGTTTCAACCTTAGCATCAGATGGTTCGGATTTTTCTTCTTTTATTTCAATTTTTGCCTTATTCTTTTCCTCCACGGTCTCACCTTCTTTAATAATATCAATCTTAAGACCGGTCAGTTTGGCGGACAAGCGGACATTCTGTCCGCTTTTACCGATTGCCAAGGACAGTTGGTCTTCTTTCACTTCTGCAATCGCCCTTCCTTCTTTTTCATCCAGTTTGACGCTGATGACTTTTGCCGGTGAAAGTGAGTTGATGATAAATTTAATTGGATCCTCGTCATATTCAATAATATCAATCTTTTCTCCGCCCAGCTCCGCGATAATTGTCTGCACACGGGTACCGCGCTGACCGACACACGAACCGACCGGATCAATATTTGATTCTTTTGAGATAACAGCAATTTTGGTGCGGGAACCGGCTTCACGAGCCACTGCCTTTATATCAATGGAACCATTAGCAATTTCCGGCACTTCCATTGTGAATAATTTCTTTACCATTTCCGGATGGGAACGCGACACAACAATCTCCGGACCTTTGGTAGTTTTTTTGACTGAAACGATATACACTTTAATTCTTTGGCCGGAATTGTAATGTTCCTGGTCAATCTGCTCTTGGGGAGGCATTACGGCCGTGGTCTGTCCGATATCAACCAAAACAACTCTGCCTTCTACTCTCTGAATAGTTGCGTTGATAATTTCCCCTTCCCGGTTTTTGTAATCATTATAGACGACATCCCGTTCGGCTTCCCGTAATTTCTGGATAATCACCTGTTTAGCGGTTTGTGCCGCCATTCTGCCGTAAGCTTCCGAAGGAAATTTCTCAGTTCTGATTTCATCACCGATGGTGACATCCTTTTTTACCTTTTTTGCCTCCGAAATCATAATATCGGTTTTAGGATTGAAAAGTTCTACTCTTTCTTCATCGGTCAGTTCTCTGTTTTCTTCTTTGGCTTTTTCACGTTTTTCCTTTTCTTCTTCCTTTGCTTTTTCAATTTCTTCTTCCGTCATATCCGCAACCACCGTTTTCACGTCAAAAACACGCGACCCCGCAGTTTCAATATTAAACTCTACTTTAATATTTTCGTCTTTTTCACCGAAATCTTTACGGTAAGCCACGGCTAAAGCAGCTTCAATTGTTTCTATGACCGAACTCTCGGAAATATTTTTCTCATCGCAAATTTGTTTTATCGCTTTTTGAATTTCTGATGACATATCTTTTATCCTTTATCTTTAAACATAAATAAAACTAGTCTTCATAACGAACACTAGTCAAGACAAGTATAGCAAAGAGATAAAATAATGCAAGTCGTCAAATAAAAAAGCTATCTTGGGAGAGATAGCTAGCGCTGTTCAAAGCAGATGCCTGAGACCGAGGTCTCAGTGGTAATCGCCTCAATTGCCGGGGCGAAAACATCTGCGAAAGAGCAAACCTTGATCTTGGAGCCCGGACCCGCCTTTGAGCCGATAGGGATGGTGTCCCCCACAGTCAGTGACGTCAGGCAGGACCGTTCAATCTTGCCCACAGCATCCCCGGATAACACCGGATGCGCCGCGATCCCATGGACAACCATGGCACCACTATCTAGCAATGCTTCCGCTGCGCCGATCATAGAGTTGGCACCGTCCACCATGTCGTCCAGAACGACACAGATGCATCCGCGCGGATGGCCATAGATCTCGTTCACTCGGGACTGTCCGTGTCCACTGCGTTCCTTGTCAATGATCACCACCCGATCACCGGGGAAACGCAGTTTGCGGTAGTTGCGGACCATTTTGCCGCCGTTGATGTCCGAAGACACCAGGGCCAGCGGCGTGTCCGTGCCGAATTCCTCCCGCGCACTCGCCGCGATCCGCTTGATCTCCGGTACCATCACCGGGTACATGTACAAGTGGTCACAGGGGATGTTGAAGAACCCCTGGATCTGCGCAGCGTGCAGTTCCGCCGTAACCACCCGGCTGGCACCGGCAGCAGCCAGTAGGTCAGCGACCAGTCTGGCAGTAATCGGTACCCGCCCTTCCTTTTTGCGATCCTGGCGCGCACAGCCGAAATACGGCATAACCGCCGTAACTGCCACAGCCGAAGCCCGCTTGGCTGCGTCAATCATCACAAGCAGCTGCATCAGATTGTCGGCCGGCGGGTAAGTGGATTGGATGATGAAGACGTGCCTTCCGCGGACATTCGCATCCAGTTGGGCAAAAGGCTCGCCGTCAGCAAATGGAGTGGTCTTGGCCGGGCTCAGAGGGACGCCCAGCTTGGCTGCGATCGCCTGAGCTAGTTCAGGGCACGATCCGCCGGAAAACAGGACGATTCTGGAGAGATCCATTGTCGCCACCTCCTCACGGGCAAGTTACAGGGTTTCGGGTTGTCAAAGTATATTACCTTAACATGACCGTTAGGAGAATTCAAGTAAATAAAACTACCCTACATTTCGTAGGGTAGTTTTATTACCTTCTATTTACTAGGAGGGGGAGGCGGCATATTATTACCACCTTCACTTTTTT
>Ga0172379_10003915_pt1 | contig 22882 bp, 19 predicted proteins | sample GrowelOW334metaG_FD_119756 | JGI IMG/M metagenome (GOLD analysis project Ga0172379, IMG submission 119756) | Groundwater microbial communities from an aquifer near a municipal landfill in Southern Ontario, Canada - Groundwater well OW334 metaG | ecosystem: Environmental > Aquatic > Deep... | reverse complement strand
TGACCACATCTTGCGCGACATCCACCAAACGACGAGTCAAATAACCGGCGTTGGCGGTTCTGAGCGCGGTATCGGACAAACCTTTTCTGGTACCATGAGTGGAAATATAATATTCCAAAACAGAAAAGCCTTCTTTAAAGTTGGCGGTAACCGGCAATTCAATAATCTGACCGCCCGGATTGGTCACAAGACCCTTCATACCGAGCATCTGAGTCAGCTGGCCCCAAGAACCTCTGGCACCGGAATTGATCATGGAATACACCGGACCTTCGAGAGGCAAAGCTTTTTGCGTTAATTTTGTCACCTCGTCTTTGATTCTGGTCCAAATTTCAATCACTTTTTGATATCTTTCATCACCGGTCAGCAAACCTTCTTCATATTGAGCTAAGGCTTCATCCACTTCAGCCGTACCTTTTTTAATCAAATCATTTTTTTCATCAACATTCGGCAAATCACCCATACCCCAAGAGAAGCCTGACTTGGTCAACTGTTTGAACCCGAAATCTTTAATATTATCCAAAAGAATGGCTGTTTCATCAAAACCGTATAATTCCAAACATAATTTTACCAAAGAACCCATTTTCTTTTTATCGATCAGTTCGTTGTAAAAAGCCATTTTCCCCGGCAAAAGATCATTGAACAAAATTCGGCCAAGCGATGTTTCAATAAAATCACCGCTGACCTTTCCACCAAATTCATCCGTGACTTTTACTCTGATCATTTGGCGAAGTTTCAATTTTCTCAAATCATAAGCGAGCTTCGCTTCCATGACTGATGAAAAAGTTTTGTATTTTTCGCCTTCGACAGCCGGCAATAACGATGTAACATAGAAACACCCCCAAACCATATCCATGGACGGTGTTGTTACCGGATTTCCGGTCGCTGGTTTCAATAAATTTTTATTGGACGCCATTCTTTCCCTCGCTTCCTTCTTGGATTCTTCAGTCAAAGGTACATGAACAGCCATTTGATCGCCGTCAAAGTCAGCATTGAAAGCCGCGCAAACGAGCGGATGCAATTGCAACGCTTTGCCTTCGATTAAAACCGGTTGGAAAGCTTGAATACCGAGACGATGCAAAGTCGGAGCGCGATTTAATAGTACATGCGCTGTTTTCACCACTTCTTCCAAAATATCCCAGACTTCCGGTCTGTCGGATTCGATAAAACGGTTGGCACTTCTGATATTGTGCACGAACTCACGCTTGATCAATTGGCAAATTATAAACGGTTTGAATAATTCAAGGGCCATTTTCTTCGGCAATCCGCATTGATGCAATTTTAATGTCGGACCAACCACAATGACACTGCGGCCGGAATAGTCGATTCTTTTACCCAAAAGATTTTGTCTGAAACGACCTTGCTTGCCTTTCAAATAATCGGCGATTGATTTTAATTTTCTTTTTTGACCGGTCGAAGCTGTCGTAGTCTTGCTGTGTCTCGCGGAATTGTCGATCAAAGCGTCAACCGCTTCTTGCAACATTCTTTTTTCGTTGCGGCAAATGACTTCCGGCGCGTTTAATTCCAATAATCGCTTTAAACGATTATTTCTGGAAATCACGCGGCGATACAAATCATTCAAATCCGAAGTCGCGAAACGACCGCCATCAAGCGGCACCATCGGACGCAAATCCGGCGGAATGACCGGAACCGCGGTTAAAATCATGTGCTCCGGACGAATATTGTTACGCTTTAAACTTTTCAATAATTTAATTCGATTGACCGCTTTTTTATTCTTAATTTCACTCTCCTCTTTGCCGTGGGCATTCATTTGTTCAATGATTTTTTCCAAATCCACTTTTTCCAATAATTTTCTGACCGCTTCCGCACCGATTCCGGCTTCAAAAACATGACCGAATTTCAAAGACATGTCCTGATATTGGGTTTCAGAAATAATTTTCAACGGACTTAATTCTTTCAACTCTTTATCGGTTGATTTGAAATCTTCATCCAAATCTTTTAATTCCTCATCGCGCCAATCGTTCGCTTCTTTTAATTGAGCGGTTTCATCCTCGTTCGACAAATCGCTTTTGCTCTTGACTTGATTCACTTTTTGACTGAACTGAGCGTGAATCGCTTTTTGTCTGCCGATATATTCTTTTTCCAATTTTTCAATTTCGATTTTCTTCAAGTCTTCATCCACTTCAGTAATGATAAAATTGGCGAAATAAATCACTTTTTCCAATTTTTGCACCGACATATCCAAAACCAAACCGACTTTGGACGGCACACCGCGCAAAAACCAAATATGCGTGACCGGCACCGCCAAATCAATGTGGCCCATGCGCTGTCTTCTGACCACGGAACGGGTTACTTCAACACCGCACTTATCGCAGACAATGCCTTTGTATCTGATTTTTCGATATTTTCCGCAATAACATTCCCAATCTTTGCTCGGTCCGAAAATTTTCTCGCAAAACAAACCGTCTTTTTCCGGTTTTTGCGTTCGGTAATTGATTGTTTCCGGTCTGGTAACTTCGCCAAAAGACCATGAATGCATGTCTTCCGGTGAGGCCAATTTCAGCCGAATGGAATCGAAATCCCTAATTCTTAATGATGTGTCTTGAGACATATGAAGAGAAAATTCAGCGCGGACAGCGGTTGTTTAATTTCCCTAAACTCGGGAGAAGTCGGCCGGCGCGCTGGATTCTCGAAAAGTTATAAATTATTGGTTGTTGGTTTGAATCGGCTCATCGAGCTTGATTTGTCCTCCGGTATCATCCACTGATTCATCCAACACAACTCTTTTCCCGTCTTTGAGCAATTCCACATCCAAGCACAAACCTTTGAGTTCGCGAACCAGAACATTGAAAGATTCCGGCACATTTAAACGCTTAATCGGTTCGCCTTTGATGATGGATTCATAAGCTTTCGCTCTACCCAAGACATCATCGGATTTGATGGTCAAAATTTCCTGCAATGTATGCGCCGCGCCATAAGCTTCGAGCGCCCACACTTCCATTTCTCCGAATCTCTGTCCGCCAAATTGCGCTTTACCGCCCAAAGGCTGTTGCGTAATCAACGAATACGGACCAATGGAACGCTGGTGAATTTTATCTTCGACCATGTGGTTTAATTTGAGAATGTAGTTGTAACCCACGGTCGTCTTGTGATCAAAAGCTTCACCGGTTTTTCCATTAAACAAAACCAACTGGCCATCGGCAGGATAACCGGCTTTGACCAATTCGTCTTTGATTGTTTGCAATGAAATACCATTCAAAACCGGACTCGCCACATTGTACCCGAGCTTTTTCGCAGCCAATCCCATGTGGGTTTCCAAAACCTGACCCAAATTCATACGAGAAGCAATACCCAAGGAAGTCAAAAGAATATCCATGGTTGTGCCATCTTCCAAAAACGGCATGTCTTCAACCGGCACAATTTTTGAAATAACACCTTTGTTTCCGTGTCGGCCGGCCAATTTATCGCCGACCTGAACTTTTCTCAAGTTTGCGATTGTAACCTGAATTGATTTCAACACGCCCGGTGGCAATTTGTCGCCGGCTTCTTGCGAAAAAATCTTTACGCCAACAACTTTGCCGTGTTCACCGTGCTCCAAACGAAGCGAAGTGTCTCTGACATCGCGGGCTTTTTCACCGAAAATGGCTTTTAGTAATTTTTCTTCGGCGGAAAGTTCTGTTTCTCCTTTTGGGGTGATTTTACCGACCAAAATATCGCCGGATCGGACACTCGCGCCAATGCGCACAATGCCGTCAGCATCCAAATGTTTCACTTTTTCTTCGGAAATGTTCGGGATATCCGCGGTCACCACCTCTTCACCCAATTTTGTGTCGCGAACATCGATTGTATATTTTTCAATATGAACTGATGAGTAACGATCGTTATGTACCATTTTTTCAGATAGAATAATGGCGTCTTCGTAGTTGTAGCCTTCCCAAACCATGTACGCGACGAGCACATTTTGACCGAGCGCCAATTCTCCGTTGTCAATCGCCGGACCATCAGCCAACACTTGGCCTTTTTTCACTTTTTCATGAAGATTGACGATTGGTGCTTGATTGATACTGGTGGAAGCGTTCGAACAAGAATATTTATTCAATTTGTATGTAAACATCTCGCCCTTTTTGGATAAAAGTTCGATTTTATCACCTTGAACAGCGACGATTTCACCATCAGCATCGGCAATTGCGCAAAGACCGGAGTCTTTTGCCGCTTTTTCTTCCATACCGGTGCCGACAATCGGCGCTTGAGGTTTGACGCACGGAACCGCCTGGCGTTGCATGTTTGATCCCATGAGCGCGCGGGTCGCATCATCATGTTCCAAGAACGGAATCATGGAAGTCGCCACACTGACGATTTGATTGGAGGAAACATCCATGTAATCGGCTTTGTACGCATGCTCAACCACAGGATGGCCGTAACGACGCATACTGACTCTTTCGGGAATTAATTTATTGGTCTTTTCTTCAATATTATCATTGAAAGTCGTGGTAATCGTCTTTTCTTCTTTAAGCGCGTTCAAATATTCCACTTCTCTGGTGATAAAATTTTCCACTTTGTCTTTTACCTCAGCGGAAGGAATACCGGATTTTTCAAGCTCAACACCGGAAACTTCTTGATCTTTACGATATGCCACTTTACCGGTCGCGGGATCGATAATATCCGCAATGACTTTGTGCGTAATCTTAAAATATGGAGTTTCGATAAATCCGTAATCATTAACCATGGCATAACTCGCCAAATGACCGACCAAACCGATATTCGGACCTTCCGGGGTCGCGATCGGACAAATTCTGCCATAATGAGTGGTGTGCACATCACGCACATCAAACCCGGCTCTTTCCCGAGACAAACCGCCTGGGCCCATGGCTGATAATCTGCGTTTGTGTTCCAATTCTGACAATGGATTGATCTGATCCATGAATTGAGACAACTGCGAAGACATGAAAAATTCTCTGACCACACCGATGACCGGTCTGGCGTTGATAAGTTTCGATGGTGTCAAAGTTGTCGGATCCATGGTGCTCATTCTATCTTTTACAATTCTTTCCAACCGAGCCAAACCGACACGAAATTTGTTTTGAATCAATTCACCGATCGCGCGAATGCGTCGATTTCCGAGGTGATCGATATCATCAGCCTGTTCTTGCGTAATATTCAAACGAATGATTTCTTTGACAACATTAACAATATCCTCGACTTTCAGAATTCGATGTTCTTCATTCAACGCGTATTCAGTATTGAATCTTTGATTTAATTTGTATCTACCGACATTGCCGAAATCATAACGGTCAAAATTGAAAAACATGGCAAAAATCAATGACTTTGCGTTATCCGCTGTCGCGAGATCGCCCGGTCTGATTCTTTTATACACTTCAATCAAGCCGTCTTCTTGTGATTTTGAAGCGTCTTTGGCAATGGTTGATTCGATGTATTTGATATCAGGATGCTTTTCCGCGTCCTTGAAAATTTTCAAAAGCTCTTCATCGGTCGATACGCCAAAAGCGCGAAGCAGTGATGTAACCGCCACTTTTCTCTTTCGATCGATTTTTACCCAAATGACATTATTGGCATCGGTCTCAAATTCGAGCCAAGCACCTCTATTTGGGATAATTTTCGCGCCGTAAAAGACGCGATTTTTTTCGCGAATAAAATTGGAGGTGAAAAACACACCGGCAGAACGGATAATCTGCGAAATAATAACTCTCTCAATGCCGTTGATGATAAAAGTGCCTCGATCTGTCATGATCGGGAAATCACCCAAAAAGATTTCTTGAGTTTCTTTCTTTTTTGTCTTGGTATTTTGCAAAGAAACCTTCACACGAAGCGGCGCTTCGTAAGTGATATTTTTTTCTTTACTGACAGTCTCGTCAAATTTCGGTTCATCGAGATAATAATCATCAAAATGCAATTCCAAACCTTTTTCGGAAACATCTATAATCGGTGACATTTCTTGCAAAAGTTCATTTAAACCTGTTTTCATGAACCAATCATAAGAGCGCTTCTGAACTTCAATTAAGTCAGGCAACGGATGCAGGTATGACTTGGTAAAAAACTTTCTTTTAATATTAGACATAAAAAAGTCCCCCCTCCCTTCGCAGAACGGGGGTTTTATATTAATTGTTTAAATTGTGTGTTGTACCCTCAAACATTTGGTGTGGTTTAGGCCAAATTTCCGACGATGGCGTCGAGAAATTAAGTCACTCGAGGGATTATTTATGAAGATGAAACGTTAAAATAATAACAAACATTTACCGAGCTGTCAACCGAAATTATTGTATATTTTTATTTTTTGTCAATTACAGCTAAATTTAAACAATAAACTCAAATTTTATCCACAGGCATTTCGCTAAGTTTTGACAAAATCACAATATTATATTATTTTCTTATATCCCGATGCTCGCAACCAAGAGGTGCTTAATGACGAAAAACCGTTGGTTTGTTCTCATTTCAGGGTCTGACGCCCTTTCCGAACAAGTCGGTGATGTAAAGGAACCTTTGCCGGAAGCGCACGATCCTAATTCGGCCATGGCCGCCGCCAGCAACTTCATGAGCAATTACACACCGGAAACACTCCGTCACTGGATGGAAAGCAAACTCGGAATCACAATCAATCGCAATGAACAACTGACTTATCAGGTCGTTTGTTCCGGCGAGTAGTCCCATAACACTCCGGCAAAACAATGCTGGAGTTTTTTTATCGTAAAAACTTGCTCAAACACTATTTTTAAGTTACATTAATTTCGTTTTGAGTCCGCAACACGCAGGAGGAATGATGGCCGGCACCAAACAAGCATGGTTCCTGGTCTTTACCGTCTGGGACGGACAATCCCGATGCAATACAAACATCGAATTGGAATTGCCTGCCAAAACCGAAGTGGAAGCGCGTAGCAAGGCCGAGACCAAGTGGCGAGAAATCGTTCGCCTCGGAATCTACACCAAACAGGTTAATGACTCTTCCTCCAAGAAGAACTACCCTCATTCGCCGTGCATCGTTTTCCGCAAAAACCTCTTCTCTGACGGAGGTTATTGATGGCAAACGACGACAACTTTAGCTGGCACCTATTTTCACGATCTGGGACGATAACGAAAATACGGAAATCACAATTGATGAACCACTTTGCGGCGAACAAGAGGATCAGGCCTGGGTTGAAGCGATTTGTCTGTGGCGGGACGAGATTTCCAAGCAAATTTGGTACACCACCACCAGAACAACTTCCGGCCCAAAGGGACAACAAATCCACTATCCGCGACGACCATACATTGAACTTCGAAAACCGCTTTTTCCAAAGTAGCAACATGGCTTCCAATCAAAAAGTCCTTCCGCAGCATCTTGCGAGAAGGACTTTTATTTTTTTATTGTAGTTTTCGAATCGCCTCGCGCGCCACTTCCCGCTCATCCCAAGGCAGATACGCGCCATTTTCCACGGCAATCGCCTGCTCAGAACCTTTGCCGGTGAGTAAAACCAAGTCACCCGGCGCCGCCAAACTCATCGCTTTTTCAATCGCTTTCACACGATCTAATATTTTGTATAAATTTTTGTCGAGCTCTTTCCCCTCTTGTATCGCACCAGCCGCGACATCATTGATAATCTGCTCAGGCTCGTCATCGTACGGATCTTCGTTTGTCACGATTACGATATCCGCGAACTTTCCCGCCATTCTGCCCAAAATAGGCCGCCTCGCTTTATCTCGACCACCTCCGCAGGAACCGAGAACATGGATTATCTTCTTATTATCTCTTTCTGAAATGAATTCCAGTGTTTCATAACACTTTGCCAAAGAATATGGCTCGGGCGCATAATCAACGATCACTGAAAAATTTTGTCCCGCATCAATAATTTCCATTCTGCCGGGAACCACTTTTATTGATTCCAACTTTTCTTTTACTTTTTCCATTGAAAAACCCTCTTCCTTGGCAATCGCGATTGCCGGCAACGCATTGTAAGCGTTAAACGCGCCAATCAATCGCAAATCAAACTCAACCGTTCCGACTTTGAATGAAGTGCCGTTCAAACCAACGGCAATTTCTTCGGCGGTAATGATATCGGCACCTTTTTGCACGGTCGAATATTTAATTTTCTTGTCCGCATGAAAAGATAAAAAGTAATCACTGTATCCGTCATCGACATTGATCACGGAAATTTTGGAAATTTCACGGCCGAATAATTTTTTCCATTTTTTTTCAGTCAAATGCGCGAATAATCGGCCTTTTGCTTTTTTATAATTTTCAAAACTGCCGTGCGATTCGATATGCTCAGGCGTCAAATTGGTAAAAACCACATAATCATAATTTATCCCGCTGTGACGGAATTGCTTCACACCCTCGGAAGAAGTTTCCACCACCGCGTATTTGCACCCGGCGTTTACCATTTTATTCAATAAATTCTGCAACTGAAATCGACCAAGCATTGTCATTTTTTTATCATTCAGCCATTCTTTGTCGGCAATTTTAAAATTAGCGGTCGAAGTCAATCCGACTTTGTCGCCATTCGCTTCGAGCGCTCTGGCAATTAAATTGGCGGTTGTGGTCTTGCCGTTTGTCCCGGTCACGCCAATGACAATCAACTGCTCGCTCGGATTCGCGAAAAAAAACGCGGCCAATTGCGCGACAAATTTATGATAAAAACCAATCGCTGATTTCGGGAGTATTCTTTTTAATATTTTTTTCATATACGAACTTAATTACCGCACGATTGCCAAGTGAAAAAAACTTGGCTTTGTGCTTTTAGATTAAAAATTTTTCCGAAAAATTCGCAGACTAAAGTCTGCGGTAATCTTCAAAGGCTTTTCATTTCTTTTATTAATCGTATTATAAACACGAATAAAAATCAAAAATGATGATTATGCGACAATATTGTCATTTTTGCGAAGAGCTCAAATTCCTGATACAATCGGATTGTAATTTAAACCATAAAAACATGAAAATCGCTTTATTATTATTTGCATTCACAATTTTTCTAATTCCAACAATTGCGTCCGCTGATGTAATTCCGGACAATTGGCTAACGATTCCCATTTGCACAAAAATCGAAAATATAAATTTATTTCCGGATTATACATTCATACTTTTCAACCAAACTCCCTTTGATAGTCGCTATTTAATAGTAAAACAAAACGAATGTTTTGATATTAAAAAATCAGAGCACCCTGAACTTTTCGCAATAAAAAAAACAGATTTCAAACTTTCAGATATCGGTGAAAATACTGTTGCGAGAAACAAATACTTTAAAACAAATCCAAAACTAATCAAATCAGATCTGTTATTTTACCCAAGCATCTATGCGCCCACCTCTGATCCCCGAAGCGCCATCACGGACATTCTCACAATTCAAACTATTTCCGATGCGAAATTGAACATCATTCACTCAAAAGCAATCAACTACTACGTGGGTGGCACTTCTGCTGAATTACCGTATGACCAAAGGTTAAACTTTTGGCCCGAACCGACAATCTTCGATCAAATTGAACATTATTCCAAATCCGCATTTTATTTTCTTTTGCCGATAATGGCGCTCGGCGGAATTATTTTTCTGGTAATAAAAAACAAAAAGACAATATGACATCATTAATTATCGCATTGGCATTAACCATTACTCTTGAATTTCTAATTGCGTGGGCGCTACTTCGCAGAACTCCCCTGAAATTATTTATTTATTCCGTTTTAATAAATTGCTTCACACTGCCAATCGCTATTTATATTTATACGCACTACCAACCGCAAGACTCATACCACAGCCAACATCTGCTTTTGTACTTTTCTCTGGAATTTATCGTTTTCGCGGTTGAAATACCGTTATGGTGGCTTTTAACGAAAATAAAATTACCAAAAGCAATAATTCTTTCTTTTCTGGCAAATCTTGTAACCTCACTAATTGGAAAATTTATTTAAATGGAGCGCAGATACCATTGACAGGCTGAGGATAATCACTTATCCTTGTATAACCACTTAATTCACGCCATTTTAGAATAAATTTACGATCAATTGATATGAACCCGCAAAAAAACGAACAATTCCACCAATACTTAGCGGAAATATTTTCCTTGGAAATTGAAATTCCGCTGGATATGTTTATTACCATCAGAAAAGTCCAACTGACCTCGGATTTAAAAAACGCCAAGGTGTTTATCAGCGTCTTGCCGTTTCACAAAATGGAAGATGGTTTGAATTTTCTCGTCAAGAACAAAAACTTGATAAAAAAGCACCTCGGTCCGAAAATAAAAAACTGGCGCGTTATGCCGGAATTGCGTTTTATCACTGACGATACCGAAGAAAAAGTCAGCGAAGTGCATGAACTTATAGAACATTTATCATGATCCAAGCAAAACCGCTCTTTGAGATGATCGAAAAAGCGGACAATATATTGCTTGTCAGTCATCGCGGCCCCGACGGAGACACATTGGGATCAGCCAGCGCGATGGCTCTTTTTTTACGCGACAAATTCAAACGAGTAACTCTTTTTTCAATCAATGAAATTCCGGAGTTTTTGCGTTTTTTGCAACTGGAACCATTTTTCGATCCGGAAATGCCTAATTTTTCAGAACTGGATTTGATTATTTGCCTCGACTGCGCTGAATTGGCGCAAACGGGAATACCGAATGAACTCAGGGAAATCAGTGGCATTGTGCCCATCGTAAATATCGATCATCATATTACAAATACAAATTACGGCGATTTGAATATTATCAATCCGAGCGCATCAGCGACAGCGGAAATTGTCTACAATTTACTCAAAACCCAGAATGTTCCAATGTCCAAACAAATGACAACCGCGCTTTTGACCGGCATTATTACGGACACGACATATTTTTCCAACGCGGGTACAACCGAAAACGCAGTTGCCGCGGCTGCTGACCTTTTGCGTTCAGGCGCGAAAATAAAGGAAGTCGTGGAAAACACTTGGTGCAGACACAGTCCGGAATCACTGAGATTATGGGGCCGAATTCTCGCGGACTTACATTATAATCCTCAATACAAAATCGTCGTTGCCATAATTCCGCCGCAAGACAATTTCAACAAACCGGAAATATTCGAAGGTCTCGCGAATTTTTTGACTTCGATTTACGACGCCAATATTATTTTTGTGATTCGACAAGAAAATGATAATTTCATCAAATGCAGTCTCCGAACGACAAAACCGGAAATCAATGTCGCGGAACTAGCCAAAAGATTTGGCGGCGGTGGGCACGCGAAAGCCGCGGGTTTTGGCTTTCAAGGAACATTAATAGAAAACAACGGCAAATGGACTATTATCTAAAAATAAAAAAAATCCAAAACTTCAGACTTCAGACTAACAACTTTAAACTAAAAACTGGACTTCCGACTTACAACTTCAGACTAACACCAATTATTATAAAAGCCACGGTTTCCCGCGGCTTTTTAATTTTCTATTTCTTTTTTCGCGGTTTATTTAACTTTAAAAAATTCTTACCATTAACGACACTCTTTCCGGTTTTTGATTCGAGCGCGATTCGCGCGTCTTTGGCGATTTTTCCGCCTTTCTTGGCCGGCACTTTGTTTTCTTCCAACCCTTTTGTTTGCATGGTTTCGGCGATTTGGCGAGTAGAAAGCTCTGCCAACGCCGTAAAAACCAATTCCGCATCTGACATATGGTCGCGCAAGTTTTGAGCCTTAAGACTTTTCAAACTTTTATGATTTTTTATGGACAAACCGCTCCATTCTTCGTGAATAATATTGGTTAAAATCGCAAATTCATCTTTTTCCTCAACCTCATTATTTCTCCAGTAATCGGTCAATTTGTTTCTGATTTCCTGGCCCATCATTCTCTGCTGAATCCACTTTTCACTTCGACCCATCTTTTGCCAATACTCACGGGAACGATCCAACGCTTTTTCCGGATCAACCATTTCTTGCATACGCTCATAGCCGACTTTCGCCAACCATAATTTTATCGGTTCGGCTTTTTTTGATGGAACAATCTGCACGATGCGCAATATATTTTCCGTAGTTGCCATATCAGTTTCACGCATTTTGCCGTCTTGCGCCAGTATTTTCAACCGGTCACATTTTGTGACCACTTCACTTCCCTCTGACTTCAAACGATTTTTCAATGTTGTCCAATAACTTTTTGCTCGGTTGTACTCTGTTTGCTCGGTTAACGCCGCAATAATATCAATAACCGAAAAATACCATGTCTCCGTTTTTTCATCATAAATCCGTCGAATTCTGAACGACTCGAAAATCGCCAATGAATTTTTCTTTTTCATAATGGAAAAATTTTAATTATTATCCTTTCCAGCTTATCAGTTTCTCAATTTCATTTCAATCAAAAAAGCCGCGGACGAACCGCGGCTTTTTTATTTTCTAAATCGTAATCGAAATATTCGCCACCAAATCATTCTCCTGCTTAAACTTCATAATTCTGACACCTTGCGTATCTCTGCCCAAGACAGAAACGCTCTTGAATGGGATTCTGATAACTTGGCCTTTCTTTGACATGACGATGATGTCTTTGTCCAATACGGTATTGATGTCAACGATGAAACCAGCGATTATTTTTCCGGTTTTGGAATTGATTTTCGCGGTGCGCACGCCTGAGCCGCCTCGATTTTGCACTTTGTAATGATTGAGCTCGGTGCGTTTACCGTAACCGTTTTCCATGATGACTAAAATTTCAAGTTGTTTCTCCAATTTCGGATCAATCACATCCATTGCCACAACCGTATCACCTGTTCGCAGTCTGATGCCACGCACGCCGGCAGCGGTTCTGCCCATCGGTCTGACATCTTTTTCTTGGAATCTGATGGATTGGCCTTTCAAACTGATTAAACTGATTTCCGAATCACCGGTTGTCGGCTTCACCCATTCGAGATTATCGCCTTTGTGCAAATTAATCGCAATCAATCCGGAGCGTCTGACATTTGAGAAATCTTCGAGCGGAGTTTTCTTGATTGTGCCTTGATTTGTGACCATCATCAAGAATTTTACATCTTTCATGTCAGCCAGCGGTAAAATATTGGAAACTTTTTCATCGGGCGCCAATTGCAGGAAGTTCACCAGCGCGTTTCCTTTGGCGACTCTGGAACTTTCCGGAATTTCATACGCTTTGAGCTGGAACACTCGACCGCGGGTCGTGAAGAACAACAATTCATTGTGCGTCATCGAGGCAAACAATTGATCGACGACATCTTCTTCTTTTGTAGTTAATCCAATCACACCTTTGCCGCCGCGATGTTGCGACTTGAAAGTGTCTATCGGCATTCTCTTGATATAACCGTCTTTTGTGACTGCGATCAATGTGGATTCATTCGGCACCAAATCTTCCTGAGAAAATTCGCCGACCGGAGATTTGATAATCTTGGTTCTGCGTTCGTCACCGTATTTTTCCTTTAATTCCGTGGTTTCCGTCTTGATAACCGCAAGCATTTTCTTGACCGAAGACAACAATTCTTTATATTCTTTTATTAATTTTCGTTTTTCTTCCAATTCATTTTCGATTTTTATTCTTTCCAAGTTCGCCAAATTCTGCAAGCGCATTTCCAAAATCGCAGTTGCTTGAACTTCGGAAAAATCGAATTTTTCAATTAAATTCTTTTTGGCGATTTCGCGATCATTCGATGCTCTGATGGTTTTGATCACCGCGTCGATTTTGTCGATGGCTTTGGCCAAACCTTCCAAAATATGCGCTCGTTCCTCGGCTTTGCGCAAATCATATTCGGTTCTGCGTCTGATCACCTCTTGGCGATGTTTTATAAAATATCCGATAATATCTTTTAAATTCAAAACCTTGGGCTGGATACCGTCAACCAACGCCAACATATTCACATCAAAATTGGATTGCAGTGGCGTTAATTTGAACAAGCGATTTAAAACTTTTTTCGGATACGCATCTCTTTTCAATTCAATCACGACGCGCACGCCGTCTTTGTCAGACTCATCGCGCACATCTTTGATATCTTCCAATTTTTTTTCTTTCACCAATTCCGCGATTTTTTCCAAAAAAGTGGCTTTGTTCAATTGATACGGCACTTCGGTAATTAAAATTTTAAACTGGCCGTTTTTGTCTTCCACGATTTCGGTTTTCCCGCGCATGACAATTTTGCCCTTGCCGGTCGCGTACGCTTTTTTGATTTCCGTGGAGTCATAGATAATGCCGCCGGTCGGAAAATCCGGTCCGGGCACGATTTCAAACAAATCTTCGACCGTGCATTCGGGATTATCAATCGTGTAATTCACCGCGTCGCAAAGTTCACCCAAATTGTGTGGCGGAATTTTCGTCGCCATGCCGACCGCGATGCCGACAGTGCCATTCAATAACAAATTCGGTAATTTCGATGGCAATACTTGCGGTTCTTTGATCGTGCCATCATAGTTCGGGATCATGTTGACCGTCTCTTTTTCCAAATCAAACAATAATTCTTCGGTGATTGCACGAAGCTTGGCCTCAGTATAACGCATGGCCGCGGCACCGTCGCCGTCCATTGAACCGAAGTTACCTTGACCATGAATCAATGTGTAACGCATGGAAAAATCCTGCGCCAAACGAACCATTGTGTCGTAAACCGCTTGATCTCCGTGCGGATGATATTTACCCAAAACTTCTCCGACGACGGTCGCTGATTTCCTAAACTTAGCCGTGGATTTGAGTCCGATATCCCACATCGCGTATAAAATTCTTCGGTGGACAGGCTTCAAACCGTCGCGAACATCCGGCAAGGCGCGAGCCACAATCACGGACATGGCGTAATCCAAATAGCAAGTCTCCATTTCATCAACTATGGAAATGTTTTCAACTCGGCCGACTCGATCCACCGGCTCGTCTATGTTCTTTTTAGCGTTTTTCTTTTGCATACTTATTTTTGGGAATTACAATTACACAATTAACTTGTTTCGAAATTACAAAGTTTGAATTTATTGCGCGACAGGTGCAACAGCGTCTTTCTTTACTTCAACCGGAATGGCGTTCGGGATTTTGTCTATTTTTTGGTTCAATTCCGCGGTCGCTTTGCGAAGTTCATCGAGCTCAGCTTTGATTTCCGAATCTTTTTCTCGCGCCACCATTTCTTCGCTGTTTTTTATCACATCGCCAATACCGGAAAATAAATTTTGCACATCATCGATAGTCCCCGCCGTCTGCATGTTTTCCTGATAATCCGCGGTAATCTTGCTCATTGTAAATCTGACGGAAAAAAGCCAGCCGGCAAACACGAGCGCCGATGAAACAAACACACAACTCCAAAAAATAAAATGATTTTTATTGTGTTCCTCCATATCTTTTTTGGTTATTTTGTTTTTATGTCAAATTGCTTTCTCTGAAATTTATTCTTCCACGGAAAGCAGCACCACCTCGGTCGTCTCCACCGGTAAATCTTTTTTGGCGATTTTATACTTTGGCAAAAACTCGCCGGTCGCACCCATTTCTTTTTTGAATGCGTCAACCGTGGCGTAATCGCCGACCAAACCGTCTATTTTGTAATGCATGGGAATAACAATTCTCGGATCGACTTGTTTGACTACTTCGGCCGCACCGCTCGCATCAAGTGTTGTTTTTCCGCCGACCGGAACGATCAGAATATCAATATCGCCGATTTTTTCGATTTGTTTATCAGATAATGCGACTCCGAGATCGCCGACATGCAAAATGGTAATGCCACCGATATCGAATTTGAACATTGTGGTTTTGCCTCGTTCCGCGCCGTCTTTGGAATCATGGTAAGCGCCGATGCCTTGGACAAAAACGCTTTTTGATTCGTATTCACCGGGACGATCGAAAAGCAACGGCATTTCAGCCTCAACTCCGGCAACAGCTTCCACTGCGCTGTGTCCGGGATGCGCGTGACTCACTGTCACAATATCCGCTTTCGGACGGCCGATTTTCAAACCAATGGACGCGGCATAAGGATCGGTAATCACGCAAACAGAATAACCGTTTATTTTTTCTTCGAATTTAAAACAAGAATGTCCGAGCCAAGAAATATTCATATTTATTTTCAGAATAAAATTAATCGCACTGAAATTCTAGCACATTTTTTGCGACTTGTAAAAGCCTGTTTTCAATAAAAAAACCGGCTTCGATTGACGAATGCCGGTATTGTGTTTGTTAACGACGCGTGATCTGTGCCTCAAGCGTTGACTCGATGGTCAGAAGATCTGCCTGCAAATCACCGGTATTGCCGGCGGAAAGCGCAAGTTGCACGATGGCACTATCCAAATAAGTGTTCATCTCTGCACGCAAAGAATCATATTTCGAGAAAATGCCGTTGACTGATTCGACGAGTGCGAGTCTCGCACTCTCCAGCGTTTCCTCCGACTGGCGCAACTCCTCATTCAACTGCTCAATTACCGCAATCTCGCGCAACCGACCCTGAAAAGGACTGAGTTGCGCGCGACATTCCTGAAAAAACGCGTTCATCGTCGCCCTTCCGGACTCCAGATGCGAACGCATCGCCTCAAGCTTCTGAATCTCTTCTTTTGCGCGATTGATCAGCTCATTCACATGCGACGGCCTTCGCCGACTTCCGTATGGCGCTTTCAAACGGGTGATCAAGCCCTTTATCGTTTGCAAACGATTGCCGATTTCCTGCAACTTTCCCTCAATACTTCCATCAGCACGAAAGCCGTTCTCCGCCTCGAGAATCCGATCATTCAAATATTCCAGAATCACTTCTTCTCGCGGAGGAACCAACCGGAATTTCCAGCGATTTCGCCACCGAACCAACCCAAGCCAACAGAAACAACCAAAAAACTTCGAGCAAAAAATTCCGAATAGAAATAAAACTGCTATCAAAACAATTGTTATACCCATAAGGCTCCAAAAATTCAAATTATCGAAGGAACTCATTGAGAAAACGCCCGCAAGACCGGCAATAGTGAAAAGAATCCACCCAAAATAAAAGAAATTAAACGCAGGACCATTATCAAAAAGCCAGAGAGCTTCCTTCGTTACTTCCTTCTTCAACTTTTGAAGACGATGTTTCCTCGCAAGCTCCTCCAATTCTTCCAGCGTTCCACTGCTCATGTGACACCTCCCACTGTCAAAGATCGTCGTTCGAATTTATAAAATTATCAAAATTCGCCTTAAAAGTCAACCCAATCCGCATTCCGGTTCTTGACAAATCGCTCAACTTAGCTAGAATGTAATCATCTTATAGAAAGGAGATCACTCAAATGATCAACAAAAAAACAAGTTCGGAGACCTCCAAAATGCAAGAACTTTTGGATAATCCCTCCTATTCCCAAAAAATGCCGGGACTAGGCGACATCGTCAAAGGCACAATTATCAACGCTTCCAAAAAGGAAGTGCTACTCGACATCGGCGGATTTGCCACGGGTATTATTCGTGGCAAAGAGCTTTACACTGAATCCGACGAATTCAGCCATCTCAAGGAAGGTAGCGAGGTGGAAGCGACAGTGCTCGAAGTTGAGAACGAAAAAGGTTTAATGGAACTCTCATTCCGTTACGCCGGCCACCAGAGAACCTGGGCGGTCCTGGCCGAAGCGAAAGAGAAAAACGAAACGGTTTCCGCAAAGGTTTCAGACGCCAACAAAGGCGGTTTGTTAATTGATGTGAACCATGTTCACGGCTTTTTGCCTGTTTCCCAATTGAGTCCGGAATATTATCCGAGAATTCAAGGCGGCGACAAGAATAAAATCTTGGACAAATTGAAAAGTTATGTCGGACGCGCATTCCCTGTCAAAATCTTGGACATCAATGAAGAAAATGAAAAATTGATCGTCTCCGAGAAAGCGGCCTGGGAAGAATCGCAAAAGGAAATTTTCGGCAAGTACAATGTCGGCGATGTGGTTGACGGAAAAGTCACCGCAGTCACTGATTTCGGCGTATTTGTGGAATTCGGAGAAAATCTCGAAGGTTTGATCCATATTTCCGAGCTGGCATGGCAAAGAATCGACAATCCATCTGATTTGTACAAAGTCGGACAAGACATCAAAGCTGAAATCATCAAGATTGACGGCTCCAAGATTTTCCTTTCCAGCAAGAAATTGCACAACGATCCTTGGAAAAATGTAAACGAGAAATACAAGACCGGCGATATTGTCGAAGGTACTGTACTCAAGGCCACTCCATTCGGATTATTTGTCGAATTAGACAAAGATATCCACGGACTTGCCCACATCTCGGAACTATCCGCCAAACCGATCGCTTCTTTGGAAAAGTTCGCGACTCCGGGTTCAAAAATGAATTTCAAAATCGTTTCCATCGAACCGACGGAACACAGACTCGGACTTAGCATCAAGGCTATCGGTGAAGCAACACCGGAACCGACTGATGAAAAAGCTGAGGTCAAAGAAGAACCGGAAGAAAGTAAATAAACAATATATTTAGCGATAACAATAAGAGTCCTGCGAAAGCGGGGCTCTTTTGTTTGACGCAAACACCGGACTCACTTTATAGCTACACTTATTGACAGTTTACACACAATAAGATATCTTTTTCTATTGCCCCAAACAATTATTCGGAGGTTGCAATGCACAGATTCGAAGAGGATGATGAAAAACAGACGGGAAAACTCATGCCGACAGGACGAATTTGCAAGATTTGCGGAAAACCATTGAGCCGCTACAACAAGACAACCACCTGCTATCATCATGATTTCGACGCGCAGGTCAATGCGCATGCCGCACTTACCGAACCCAAAAGAACCCCGGATATCGAGTATCCAGAACGAACCAGAAAACACAGAAAAAAGCCCCCCCCAAAGACACACCAAACGACACCCCCAAAGACACACCACAAGAAAAAACCGCCAGAATCCGCATTCGATTCATTGAAAGATCTCCAAGAAGACAATTGACTTTGAAGCCGTCAGCGAAACACTGGCGGCTTTTTCTTGCTTGCAAACCGCCTTTTACCGTGTTATAATGCCGATGTCGTAAATTAATAACTAATCGACTTTCGAGAGCTGGAAAAAATTACGCAGAGATTAGAGAAAAGCATTCATCTTATAATTTGACTTCGAAACAAAATGAGTATATTTAGTCAAAATTATAGTTTTATACCGGACACGCTGAAATAAGCGATTCTCTTTGATTTGAAAATTTTCCAGCCCGAAAGCAGACAAAATATGCTTTATCCAATTTTAATTGGCTTAGCATTGATCGTCGGCACCGGCGCTGGATATTTTATTAGAAAAAAAGTAGCCCAAGCGGAAGCAGATTCATTGGAATCAAAAATGCAGGTGCTCGTCGAAGATGCCAAAGTCAAACAAAGGGACATTTTGCTCAAAGCCAAAGATCGCGCGTTGGCAATGATTGAAGAAGCCAAAAGAGAAGAGGACGCGAGACGCAAAGAATTAAAAGAACAACAAAATCGTTTGGAAAAACGAGAAACTTTATTTGACCAAAAATTGCTGGAACTCGAATCCAAACAGACAAAATTACAAGAAAAAGCGCAAAAGATTGATGAATTGAAAGCGCAAATTCAAACAATCAAAGATGAACAAATGGCGAAGTTGGAAAAAATCGCCGGATTAAACAAAGAACAAGCGCAACAAGTACTGTTAAACAATGTTGAAAAGGACATGACCGAAGTGCTCATGAACCGAATCAAAAAATTGGACGAAGAAAATTCCACAAAACTTGAAGAAGAAGCGAAAAAAACATTGTCACAAGTAATCTCCCGCTGTTCAGTTTCTCACGCGGTTGAGTCAACAACCACGGTTATCGATATTCCATCCGATGAACTCAAAGGCAGAATCATCGGCAGAGAAGGCAGAAACATTCGTTCCATCGAACAATTAACAGGTGTGGAAATCATTGTGGATGACACGCCGCAAGTGATCACAGTTTCCGGATTCAGCCCGATCAGACGCCATATCGCCAAAAAAGCGATTGAAAAATTGATTCTCGACGGTAGAATTCATCCCGCAAGAATCGAAGACGCGATTGAAGAAGCCAAAAAAGAAATTGCGGTGGAAATAAAGAAAGCCGGTGAAAATGCCGCGTACGAAGTCGGTGTTGCCGGACTTGATCCGAAATTGGTGCAGATTATGGGCCGATTGAAATACAGAACCAGCTATGGCCAAAATGTTTTGCAACATAGCATCGAAGTTTCCATTTTATCCGCATTACTCGCGGAAGAATTGGGCGCGAATGTGGCAATCGCCAGAAAAGCCGGTTTTCTTCACGACATCGGCAAAGCGGTGGATCATGAAGTCCAAGGCACTCATCCTGAAATCGGACGAGATATCGCCAAAAAATTCAATGTCCAAGAAGAAATTATTATTCCAATCTTAACTCATCACGAAGACAAACCACCGACACTTGAAGCGGTTATCGTAAAAGTCGCTGACGCCATTTCCGGCGCGCGCCCCGGTGCCAGAAAAGATACCTACGAAAGATACCTGCAAAGACTCGAAGAACTCGAGAACATTGCGAAGCGACAAGTTGGCGTGGAAAAAACTTACGCGCTCCAAGCCGGACGCGAAGTCAGAGTATTCGTCGAACCGAGCAAGATTTCCGATACTGATGCGGGAAAATTGGCGCAAAAAATCGCCAAAGAAATTGAAAGCGAACTCAAATACCCGGGCGAAATCAAAGTTACGGTTATCAGAGAAAACAGAGTTATCGAATACGCGAGATAAACTTATTTCAAAAAGCGACGGAGAAATCCGTTGCTTTTGTTTTCAAAAAAAGCTCTCCCAGTGATTGAGAGAGCGCGAGACTCAACGGTTGTCGTTGATTGTGTCCTTGATGTCAAATTGCAAGCTTGCGTATTCAACACACAAACCATGCGAACGATAAAGTGCGATCAAATCTGCTTTTGCTTCGGCAATGAACATTTCATCAATACGCTTCAAACACAGCGCAGTTTTGCATTCAATCCGTTTATTCAACCTTGCGACCAACGACTTCTCAATCAACGATTGCAACACTGCATTCAAGTTGGACTGGTCGACGCCATTTTCACCGAGCAATCTACCAACCAAGCCCAAACTCTTCTTGTTTCGATAAAAAGAGAATTTCACAAATCCGGAAAAATCAGTGGGCTTACTATCTTTCGTTTTGCCAAGCGGGATGATGAAATAATTGACGCGCGGGGAAAAAGGGAGCTTGAGTTCGGTTTGCGTCGCGGAAAAGAACAGATACCAACTATCGCATTCGCGCAAAAACGCTTTGGCACCAAACAGCGAAAGTCGCACGAGCGCGACTCCACGAGGTACTCGTTTGATCAAAAGAGCAAAAGCCACGAAAAAGAAGAACACGCCGATGCCGCAAAAAAGCAATTGTTGAACCTCACTCAAATAAATCGGCGCATCGCGAAATACAATCAGCGGTTTCATCAAGACGAAAACCAGACCGAAATAACACAGAATCATTACCATGAATTCTTTGAATCCTTTCATGGTCGACTCCTTTTACTGATGTTTGTGTTATTTTTCACCTTAATCTAATAAAAAATTTGTCCTTTTGTCAAACTTTCATTATAATGATACAAGATTAGCTCACACTAATAAAATATGAAAAATTTAAAAATATTATTTTTCGGCGATATTGTCGGCCGACCGGGCAGAGCCGCGGTGACAAAATTAATGCCGGCGATTAAAAAAAAGTACAAACCGGACTTTATTTTTTGCAATGCGGAAAATATTTCTCACGGGTTGGGTGTCAGTCAAAAAACATTGGGAGAAATGATGGATGCCGGTGTCCACGCATTCACTTCCGGCAATCATGTGTGGGACAACAAAGCGGAAATTGAAAAAATTTTTTCCGAAGATAAATTACCGCTCGTCCGACCGGCGAATTACCCTGACGGAGCACCCGGCAATGGTTATAAATTATTTGAAATCAACGGTCAGAAAATTTTATTAATCAATCTCATGGGCCGTGTTTTCATCAAAGAAAATTTTGATTGCCCGTTTCGCAAGCTGGAAAAAATACTCGACGAATTCAAAAACATAAAACTTTCAGCCATTTTGGTAGATTTTCATGCCGAAGCCACTTCTGAAAAAAATGTTCTGGCCAGATATTTTGACGGAAAAGTATCCGCTGTTTTCGGCACGCACACACACATCCAAACTTCCGACGCTCAAATTCTGAAACAAGGCACCGGATATATCACCGACACTGGCATGTGCGGCGTCAAAGATTCCAGTCTTGGTGTAAATATCGAGCCGCTTTTGAAAAATTTTCTTTACCAAATCCCCTCTCCGCATGAAATTTCCACAAAAGGCATTTGCGTAGTTAATGGAATTTTTGCTATAATTAAACCAGAAACAAAAGAGACAGTGAAATTGCATAGTATTCAAATGGAAGTCGAAGTCCAATAAAAAAATAAATAATTTATAAAGTAAAACAAATCAATTCTATGAATAAAGCAGAATTGGCTACAGTAATCTCATCAAAATGCGCGGTGACAAAGAAACAAGCTGAAGACATGCTCGACTGTCTGACAAATATCATTTTAGAAACCATCAAAGGCGGGGGCGAGGTCACACTCACCGGCTTTGGCACATTTTCTGCAAAAATTCGAAAAGGCCGTATCGGCGTCAATCCGCAAGATCCGTCCAAACCATTAACCATAAATCCGACAAAAGTTATCAAATTCAAAGCCGGAAGTACGACAAAGCAAATCCTCAAAGCCAGTCAAAAAACAAGTGAGGCAGCGCCAACGACAATGTAATGATTATAGAGAGACGCAAACAGCGTCTCTTTTTATTTTTCAACAGTGCAATTTGTATAAAATTGAATTATAATGTTAAAGAGAAAATAAACAAACTTCAATGACTACAAATTTCAACGATTGGCAACAATATTTTGATAATCTGGAAAAACATTACGATCCGGAAAATTTTTTCATCAACGCAAACCAAAAGCCCAACAATTCTTCGGCAATCCATCCGGACCAACTGTTCAATACATTGCCGGAAACCGTGGAACTGCCGGAACAAGGACAGCTTAGCATCGACATTCACCAAGATGAACAAAATCTTTATGTCGTGGCGC
>Ga0172379_10003914_pt1 | contig 22883 bp, 14 predicted proteins | sample GrowelOW334metaG_FD_119756 | JGI IMG/M metagenome (GOLD analysis project Ga0172379, IMG submission 119756) | Groundwater microbial communities from an aquifer near a municipal landfill in Southern Ontario, Canada - Groundwater well OW334 metaG | ecosystem: Environmental > Aquatic > Deep... | reverse complement strand
CGGTGAATCGGTGCCGGCACGAAAAAGAGAATTCAGGGAAGATGACGGAAATATAACTGCCGGAGGAGATGATAATCCCTGCGTTTATTCTGGTTCTATGATTGTGCAGGGGAATGGTATCGTACGCGTTACTGCAACGGCTACTCATACCGAAATAGGGAAGATCGGGAAAGCACTCGCTTCGGTTAAGGAAGAGCCAACGAAACTGAAGAAAGAAATGGGTGTGCTGGTGAAGCGTTTGGCCATTATCGGCATTTTACTCTGTGTATTGGTGATTGGGGTTTATTTTATCACCCGCGGAGATTTGCTGAAAGGATTCTTAGCCGGAATTACGCTGGCCATGGCCATGCTTCCTGAAGAGTTTCCGGTGGTGCTGACGGTTTTTCTTGCCCTTGGAGCATGGAGAATGTCGAAAAAATCGGTGCTGACACGCAAACCTGCAGCCATAGAAACGCTTGGTTCGGCCACTGTTCTTTGTACCGACAAAACAGGGACGCTTACTCAAAATAAAATGACGGTTACAAAACTGTATAACCGTAGCGATTTTTTCACGATTACCAATCAAAACAATTTTCCCGAGGAATTTCATGAAATTATTGAATTTGGTATCTTGTCGAGCCAGACCAATCCCTTTGACCCCATGGAGAAAGCGATTATCCATACCGGTGAGAGGTTTCTGAATGGCACCGAGCATATCCATGCCGACTGGACCATGGAAAAAGAATATCCCTTATCGAAAGAATTACTGGCCATGTCAAGGGTTTTTATCAATTCGGTCAGTAATTCTAAAGTCATTGCAGCAAAGGGTGCCCCCGAAGCTATTTTCGATTTGTGTCATTTGGATGAGAAAAGTATTGCAACCTACAGCACGGCTGTTGCTCAAATGGCATCGGAGGGTTTGCGGGTATTGGGCGTTGCCCGGAATAACATCATTCCGGGGGAACTTCCTGAGATTCAACACGACATTGATTTTGAATTTGTCGGTCTGATTGCCCTTTCCGATCCTATCCGCGAAAATGTTCCGCTCGCAGTCAAAGAGTGTTATACTGCCGGCATCAGGGTCATCATGATTACCGGAGATTATCCTGTCACCGCTATGAACATAGCGAAAGAAATCGGGTTGAAGAATTATGACAAATGTATCTCAGGACCTGAGTTAAGAGAAATGAGTGAGGACGAGCTTTGTGAAAGAATCAGGGAAGTGAATGTGTTCGCACGTGTAATTCCTGAACAAAAGCTGATATTGGTAAACGCCCTGAAACGAAATAAGGAGATTGTGGCCATGACCGGTGACGGAGTTAACGATGCTCCGGCACTCAAAGCTGCCAACATAGGCATTGCCATGGGAGAGAAAGGAACGGATGTCGCCCGCGAGGCTTCATCATTGGTGTTGCTCGATGATAACTTTGCTTCCATCGTAGGAGCGGTGCGCATGGGACGACGCATATTCGATAACCTCCAAAAAGCGTTGGGCTATATCTTTGCCGTCCATGTGCCAATTGCAGGCCTATCGCTTATTCCGGTGTTTTTTGCTGATTTTCCGCTGATACTCTGGCCGGTACACATCGTGTTTCTTGAGTTGATTATCGACCCTTCCTGCTCCATCATTTTCGAAGCCGAAAAAGAGGAGCAAAACGTGATGAGTCGTCCGCCGAAGGATATCAACGAACCATTTTTCGGAGCCGGAAAGATATTCTTAAGTTGCATGCAGGGCGTTGGAACACTCATTGTTACCTTGTTGATTTATTTCTTTGGCTTGAAGATGGGTTATGCCGAGAACGAGGTGAGAACCTTTACTTTTATAGCGCTTATCGCTTCCAATATCGCCATTATCTTATCCAACCGTTCGTGGAACACCAATATCTTCAATATATTGAAAACCAAAAACGGCACGGTAAAATGGGTCGTTGGCGGAGCAATATTTTTTCTGGCCTTGATATTAAATGTGCCGTTTTTACGTGATATGTTTCAGTTTCAGGAAGTAGGAATAGGCGAAATACTGTTTTGTACCGTAGCCGGATTTTTATCCATTGTTTGGTTTGAAGTGTATAAGCAGGTGAGCAGTAGGTTTGTGAATAAAAATGTTAGTGCGACAGTATAATTTGAAGACTTGGTTTTATGCTATGGATATACATAAAATCGTATCTTTGTAGCATAAAACCAAATTAGTGGAAAATAAAAAACTACAAGGTCATCTGGCTTTACTGCTGGCAAATATCATCTTCGGAGTGAATAATCCGGTGGCAAGAATGCTTATGCCGGAGGTGCTGGATCCGATGGCGCTGACTTTCTTTCGTTTTTCCGGAGGAATGTTGTTGTTTTGGATAGCTTCGTTGTTTTTCAAAAGGGAACATGTTTCGACAAAAGATAAACTGCTGTTGTTTTTTGCTTCGATTTTTGGGTTGACACTGAATCAGTTGCCTTTCTTCTTTGGACTTTCAATGACCTCTTCCATCGATGCCTCTATTGTGGTCACCATGTTGCCTATCGTCACGATGTTGTTGGCGGCTGTCTTTCTTCGTGAACCTATCACACAAATGAAAGCGGTGGGCGTATTAGTCGGCGCATCGGGAGCACTGATCATTGTTTTTAGCAGTCAATCAGTAACACAAAGCGGAACAGGAAATATGTTGGGAAATCTGATTGTGTTTCTGGCTGTGATTTCTTTTTCATTGTACCTGACACTGTTCAAAAATCTGATATCGAAATACCAGCCTGTTACTGTCATGAAGTGGATGTTTCTTTTTGCGACAATAACCGGACTACCGTTCTGTTACAATTCCCTGACTGAAATGAGCCTGACAGCTTTGCCATTAAACGTATGGCTGAGTATCGGTTTTGTGGTGGTTTTTGCTACTTTTCTGGGTTATCTGTTATTGCCGGTCGGACAGAAAACCCTGCGTCCCACCACTTTGAGTATGTATAATTATGTTCAGCCGATAATGGCTTCGCTTGTTGCTATAGTTATAGGTATTGACCACTTCGGTTATCAGCAGGCGCTGGCCGCTGTATTGGTGTTTTCAGGGGTGTATATTGTGACGCAGAGTAAATCCCGGGCACAGGCTGAAGCTGAGAAATCAAAATCTACAAATTCATTGCAGTAGTGCCACATGTCAGATGTTTTCAACGAGATCAATAATTCCTTATTCAACTTGTTCTACATGTAAAACTTTGTAGTTATTGTCAGCCCTCAGATTTGAACCGTGTTGAAGAGTTGCTGATATTTCATTGTATATTCCATGCAGTTGAATGTTTGATTTATTGTCTGCTTTGACGTTGATTTTTTCGATATTAACGTTCTGCATTTCAACATAAGCGCTGTCTCTTGTCATTAATTCGAAAAAATCAATTTTTGACATTTCATTTTCAGGGGTAAAATACAACATTCCTCCGGACAGATCAACTATCAGGGAATCCGTGTTGTATTTACTTATACCTAACCAAAATGCATTTTTACCTGCTATAGATCTCAGTTCCTTGCATTTGACATACATTCGGGCTCCTTTATATACATGCAATGTGTCGTTTACTATTTCAAATAGTTTATTGGCGGATAGCAGTTTTTCCATTTGCCCTTCAGCGGTGATGTAATTGCTGTCAGATTGAATAATATGAAGATCTGCATCTTTTTCAGCAACTATGACAGAAAATGATGACAGAGTGTAGACCACTTTGTTTGGCTTTGCTTTTACCTTTGCATCGGTAAATAAAAAAAACATGCCCCCAATAATTAAAATGAAATATACTACTATGATTTTTTGAGATGTTTTCATGGTTTCTCGTTGTTTTCGATGGTGGTTAATAATTCAGTTAAATCTTTTTTTGTCAACTTCAGTAATTGAACTTTTTTGATGAAATCCGGAAGATCGTTGTTGAAGAAATCAGCTTTTTCACTTGTCCTGATTAATTCGATGGCGCGCCCTGAGACGAAAAATCCGATACCTCTTTTATTTTCAATTACTCCGCTTTCCTGTAAAATTGAATAGGTACGCAGGAGTGTATTCCTGTTTACCTCAAACTCAATGGCCAAATCCCGTACCGACGGCACACGGTCGCCCGGCACTAACTGTCCTTCCAGTATCCGGTGACAGAGTGTCTCGGCAATTTGCTGAAAGATACCCTTGGTGGATTTATAATCTATACTCATATTTGTTTTTCTTTAAGTTTGTAATAACCGAGAGGTAACAAAAACAGCCAGGAAAAACAAAGAAGACTACTAATATATACTTCCAGATTTGATAGTTTTCCAAATACATTATATTGATATAATTTCATATCAAATCCTTTTGTTTCGGGAAAAAACATATGTGAGAAAATGATCATCAAACAGCTTATGATAAGAATTACCCCCACTAATGAAATCACTGATTTAACCAATCCTGATTTATTGAAAAACAACTTGAAGGAGAATAGCCCGGTTCCAACTGTAAACATGGTCATTAAGGATAATATCCGTTGAGTATTATCTGCTTTAAAATAATACAGATCCGAAAAATGAAAGGGTTCGATTACGGGGATTGTTGTTAATTTACCGCTTAATGTCGCTAAAGTCGTTAAACGAGCCAAATGAGCATCAATCCAGAATATTATGGCAAAAATCAACGTGCCGAGTATGATTCTGACGAAAAACTGCGCCGTATATTTTTCGAAGGTTGAGAAAGGCAGTAATAAATAGCTTGCTCTTGAGATTTTATTGCTTGTTTCCTGAAATGATGTCCCGATAATTCCCGATAATCCTAATAAAAATAGTCCAAAAGGATTTATATATCTGGATGACTCAAAGTTAAATGGATTTAATACCGTCGGCATTTGCATTTTGATGTAAATAAATCCAACAATAAATACTCCTAAAATAGAAAAGAGATATTGCTTTCTATTCAAAATTAAATCGTTGCGTATAAGCAGAATAAATCTGTTGAAACTGAAAAATTTATTTGCATTCATGGCAGGCTGCTTTTAAATGGATTTGTTGATGATTGCATTAAATAAAAGTTCGAGATCGATGCCGGACTCTTCGGTATTTGTCACAGACCGGATAATTTTATGTCCGGTTGGGCAATTTTCATTATAGAGCAGGTCGTCGATCCCCGTAAGACTGTTCACCGTATCAAAATATAATTTACGGGTGATGTTGTCGATACTTTCGTTGTAGATTATATTGCCGTTATCAAGCACCACAACCTTGTCGATAATCGTGTCGATGTCTTTTACCTGATGTGTAGAGATCAATACTAACTGTTCATCTGTCACCGAACTTACTAAGATTTTCCGGAACTGGCTTTTTGAGGGGATGTCGAGTCCGTTGGTCGGTTCGTCAAGGATCAAAACTTTGCAGTTGCTTGCCAATGCGAATGCAATTAGAAATTTTTTACGCTGACCGTGCGAAAGTTTATTCAGATTTGATGCACCGTCAAGTTCAAATTCTTTTAAGATGCCCTTCAGTTTTTCTACATCGAAAGAAGGATAAATCGGGCTGAATGCCTTAACGTAGGTGTTGATGCTGACGTGAGGAAATGAAAATTCTTCTGTTACAAAATAAATATCCGCTAAAAGATTGGGGTTACGGTCGATAGGGTTAAATCCATTGACGTGGATAATCCCTTTTTGCGATTGATTCAACCCGGCAATCAAATTCAATAAAGTAGATTTGCCTGCTCCGTTTTTTCCTAGTAATCCGACGATGTGTCCGTTTTCTATATCCAACGATAAATTGTTGAACAATGCTGTTTTTTTCTTGTAATGAAACGATAGGTTGTCGATTTTAATCATGACATATGAGTTTAGTGGTCTATGTAGCTATGCCACAAAGGAACGAACTTTTTTTAATTAATCAAAAGAATATTATAATGATCATGTGAAATTAATATTAATTAACAATTCGCTTCGATCATCTAAGTGACAAAGTAATTTCTGGAAACGAATGATAAGCTACAATTTATTTAAAAGCTGTCGGGAACAATTTGTGAGATTTTTGGTCAATCTTATTATAATTTAGGAATTCAATATGTATTTCACTGATAATGAGCAGGAATGTGACTTTAAATAACTTTAAATAACTTTAAATTGTAAATAAAGTATCGGTAATTTGGAAAAACGTTTTAGCTATTTATGTAATTGAAAAACAAACAGATACGTGTTTTTATGTTTTATAACATATAAATATATTTTGATAGAATAATAAAAACAAGATATATTTGTACCAACAAAAGTTATAAATTTCTATATTTGATTTTAAGCAAGGTATGGCTATCACTATAAAAGATATTGCGCAATATACAGGGTTATCAATCTCTACTGTTTCTGTTGTTTTAAACGGTAAAGGTTCTAAGTCGCGCATTAGTGAAGACACAATAAAGAAAGTACAGGAAGCCGAACTTGCTTTAAATTACAAGCCTAATATGTTAGCCAGTAGTTTAAGAAAGGGCTATACAAATACAATCGGCTTTGTTGTTTCTGATGTGTCAAACCCTTTCTTTATTAAAGTAGCCAGTATTATCGAGCGTGAAGCGGCTAATTTTGGGTATAGTGTGTTTTTGGCAGGATCTGATGAAAATGATGAGAAGTGCAAAGCAATGATACAGAATTTTGTTAACTTCAGGGTGGACGGATTAATTATTGCGGCGACCAGTGGATCAAAAAATGTGATTAACCAGTTGATTAAGCAAAAAATTCCTTTTGTATTATTAGACCGATACTTTAAGAATATTAATGCAAATTCTGTAGTAATGGATAATTATGGTTCTGCCTATAAAGCCGTTCAGTTTTTAATATCAAAGGGTCGCAGACGAATTGCAACGTTTTCTTATGAGACAGATTTGTTGCACATGCACGATCGTATGAGTGGTTATAAAGCGGCACTAAAAGATAATGGAATTAGATTTGATAAGAGATTGACTCCATCAATCCCATTTTTAAATATCGATCCTTTGACCATAGAATTGCATATCAAGGAACTGATAGAGGAAAGAAAAGTTGATGGATTCTTTTTTCAAACTAACAGAACAGCCATGCCGAGTTTACAAACATTATTTTCATATCAGTATAAAATCCCGGAACAGGTGTCGGTAGTTAGTTATCACGACAATGAGTATTTTAAACTGATGAGTCCGTCAATAACTTCTTTAGTACAGCCCATTAATGAAATGGCGGTTAGAAGTGTCCAGATACTAATCAATGCAATAAATGGTAATGCAAAGATTGAAAAGCTTGTATTACCGGCACTTCGTATTGAAGAAAGAAATAGTGTATAATATTTGGTTTTTTGCTAAAACGTTTTTTCAAATTAGTGTATTGATATTCAGTGAAATGATGTATAAATAAATTGCAATGATCAAACAATGGGGAGATAAGTATATTTTCAAGATTATTTATAAAATATATATAGACATGATTAAAGTGATACAAATAAGTATGAAAAAATACAAAGTCAACTTTTGTATGATTATGCTGATTGCTTCGTGCGTATTGTTTCAGCAAGGGGTAGTTCTATCCCAACAAAACGATAGTAATCAAAAAGTCATCCTGACTGGTGTTGTTGTTGATGTTAATGGTTCTCCAATTATTGGTGCCACTGTCTTAGTAAAACAAACTGAAATAGGGACAATAACAAACACTGAGGGTAAATTCAAATTAGAAGCACCTAAGTCAAGTATATTATCCATCAGCTATGTAGGTTATGATAGAGTTGAGATACAAGCAAATAGTAAACAGTTGAATCGAATAGTATTAACCGAAGATGCAAAATCACTTGAAGAAATTGTAGTTGTTGGATATGGAACTGTTAGACGAGGGGATCTTACTGGATCTGTTAGCTCTGTCAATGTAGAGAGTCTTACCAAAGCACCTGTAGCTTCTTTTGACAATGCCTTGGCCGGTAGAGTTGCCGGAGTTCAAGTTAGTACATCTGATGGCCAGCCTGGTACACAATCAAACATTGTAATTCGAGGTGCAGGTTCACTTACTCAAAGTGTTTCTCCAATATATGTTGTAGACGGTTTTGTTTTTGAAGATTTTGATCCCAGTTCTATCAATCCTCAAGATATAGTATCCATCAATGTTTTAAAAGACGCATCTTCCACTGCTATTTACGGCTCAAGAGGAGCAAATGGGGTAATTGTCGTTACTACGAAGATTGGGAATATCGGGAATCCTACAATAGCATATAATTCAAGCTTAGGGTTTAATACTTCAACAAATAAGATGAAATTAATGGATTCATACGAATTTGTCAAGTTTCAAATTGAACGTTTCCCTACACAAACCAGATCTGTATATTACGCAAACACGGATAATACTGAACCAATGGATCCCGAGGTATATCGAAATACGCAAACTATTGATTGGCAAGATAAAATTTTGCGTACAGGTTTTACTCAAATTCACAATTTATCGATAAGTGGTGGATCGGCCACATCTAAATACCTTGCTTCGCTCTCATATTTTGGTCAAGAAGGAACGATTATAAATACAAATTATAACAAAATACATGGACGTATAGTACTGGATCAAGCAATTAACAGTAAGCTCAATATGAAATTGAGTGCTTTGTACGTAACCGACCACACATCCGGTATTGTACCAAGTACTGCTTATGCTAGCGGTACTGCAACTAGTACGCTTTTTTTTAGTGCTTATGGTTATCGACCCATTGCAGGACTCAATCCTGATGATAATTTGAATTTAGAATATAATATCCTTGACCTTGATCCTAATATAAATTTGGGTGATGATTATAGAATAAACCCAAAATTAATGGCCGAAAACACAGATAAGAATGTGATTAATAGCAGTTTTATACCTGATATAACAATTACATATAAAATTAATAAACATCTGTCATTTTTAGTTAAAGGAGGATTGTTTAGGAAAATCAGAGAAATTAACTATTTTTATAATAGCAAAACTAGTGAAGGGATTTCGCGTCCTGGTATTGTAAATAAAGGGGTACAAGGCGGAGTAGATTTTTATCAATTAAATATGTTTTCGAATGAGAACGTGTTGACATATACCAATACTTTTGCAAAAACTCATAAACTTGAAACACAATTAGGTTTAAGTTTTGAAGGAATAAATACAAGTTCGCATGGTCTTAAATATCAACAGATACCTTTCGAAGAGCTGGGTTTAAGTGGTATGGATAAAGGGGTACCTGTTCCAGCAGTCTCTTGGCTGTCAAATTCACGATCTCAATCATTTTTTGGACGATTAAATTATAGTATTCATTCACGATATTTATTCACAATAACTTACCGAGCTGATGGATCATCTAAGTTTCCCTTGAATAATAGATGGGGATACTTCCCTTCAGGTGCTTTTGCTTGGCGGATGAGTGATGAATCATTTTTTAAAGAAATCAAGTTTTTAAATGATGCAAAGTTGAGGGTTAGCTACGGATTAACAGGTAACAATCGTGTAGGTAATTTTGACTATTATGCCTCATTGGGCACACCTTATAATGAATACTATTCGTTCCAAAATCAAACTCCTGAAATGGGAGTAAGTCGTAATGCATTGGGAAATCCAGATCTTCGCTGGGAAACTACTGCGCAGACAAATATAGGTTATGATCTTTCACTCTTTAAAAATCGAATTAAGTTAACAGTGGATTTATACCGTAAAACAACAAAAGATCTCTTGCTTTTAGCAAATCTTCCAGCTGTATCTGGTTTTGCGTCGGCATACAAAAATATTGGTTCTATTCAAAATGATGGTTTAGAAATATCTTTATCAACAGTAAATGTAAAAAATAAAAATTTTAGTTGGAATACTGATTTCAATATTAGTTTCAATCAGAGCAAAGTATTGGCTCTCAATGGTGAAGAAACATATATGTATAATTACGTAACATGGGAAAACTATTTCAACGGTACTCCTTTGTATCGAACCAAAGTAGGAGAACCAGTATCTGAGTTTTGGGGTATAAAGTGGGATGGAGTCTATCAATATACAGATTTTGATTTGGTTGATAATAAATATGTATTAAAACCGGAAATTACAACAAACGGTAGCCCAAGAGCCCAAGTTCAACCAGGAGACATTAAATATATGGATTTAAATGGTGATTTAATTGTAAATAGTAATGACAGAACAGTTATTGGCAATCCCCTACCCAAACATATTGGAGGTTTCAACAATGACATCCGATACAAAAATTTTTCTTTAAATATTTTCTTTCAATGGTCATACGGTGGACAATTATTTAATGCAAACAGACTTTTCTTTGAAGGAGGAGTTAATGTTAGACCTTTACAAAATCAATTTGCTTCATACGAAAACCGTTGGACTCCTGATAATCAAACCAATAAAATGTTCCGTGGTGGTAGCGGAGGATCCGGGCCAAATGGTATATACTCATCCATGGATATTGAAGATGGTTCGTTTTTGAGACTTAAAACAATAGCATTAAATTATAAAATACCCTCTGAACTTGTCCAAAAAATAAATCTCAAGGGAATTTCTATAGGTTTATCAGCTCAAAACATATATACGTGGGATTCCTATTCTGGATTAGATCCTGAAGTGTCTGTCAGAGACGCCGTTATGACACCTGGTTTTGATTTTTCTTCTTATCCTCGATCTCTATCAATGGTATTCAATCTAAAGATAACACTTTAACTCAATAGCATTATGAAAAAATACATTTATATATCCATCTTCATTTGTTCATTAATCGGTAGTTCATGTACCGATTTCTTGGACACAACGCCCACTGATTTTTTAGATCCAGATGTCTATTATCAAACAGAACAACAACTAAATTCTGGGTTAAACTCAATCTATAGAACTTTGCCAAATTTTGGTTTGTATGGTCATAGAATGATTTCTGAACTTGGGTTACAGGCCGATGAAGGATATAGATATAGTACTACTACAGGTGATGTTGGACATTACCAAACCTCTTCAGGTGATGCTAATGTTTTGCTTTTTTGGACTGTATTATATCAAGGAATTGATAAAGCTAACTTTTTGTTAGATAATATCAATAAACCAATTATGGATTCTATTAATAGAAATCAAATTAAGGGAGAGACTCTTTTTCTTCGTGGATATTTTTACTTTTTGCTTGTTCAAAACTATGGTCCTGTTCCTCTCAAACTTGAGTCGAGTAAATCTTTAACAGACGGCTATCTTCCAAGATCATCCGTTGGTGATGTATATTATCAAATATGGGCGGATCTAACAGATGCAGAGAGATTGTTAAACCCTATAAACATAGTGGGGTTTGGAGGTCGAGCAAGTAAATCTGCAGCACAAGGCATGTTGGCTCGCGTAGCACTTTTTATGGCAGGACATCCATTACAAGATAACAGTAAATGGGCAGATGCTAAATACTGGTCACAGAAAGTTATAAATACTGGTTTACATGAGCTTAATCCGAATTACGAACAAATATTTATTAATTACGCAAAGAATCTCTATGATTATAAGGAAAGCATTTTTGAAGTTGAGTTTTTTGGTTGGAATGATCCCCCATATTCCAATGCAGGTAGGGTAGGTGTGAGCATTGGTGGACCACTATGGCATGTAAAACAAGTATCTACTTACGGACTTACAAGTGGATATATATATTCAACAGACTGGTTATTAAATTCATATAGAGCTGGTGATAAAAGACGTGATAGGAATATTTCAAATTACTCGTTTAATTTTAATACAGGTGAAATGTACTCAAACCTAACCACCTCTGGTTACGCAAGAGCAGCACGGAAATGGGATAGAAGGGATGAACCGGCTGATAAACGAATTATGCAAAACAGTTGTGAAAATCATCCTATTTTACGGTACGCAGATATTTTACTTATGTTTGCCGAAGCAAACAATGAAATTGATGGGAATTCAGATTCTACCTATATGTGTTTGAATATGGTACGTCGCAGGGGAATGGGATTACCAATAAATTTGCCGAATGCATCTGTGGATTTATTAGGATTATCAAAAGATGACTTAAGAAAAGAAATACAAGCAGAACGAGCAAGAGAGTTTTGTTATGAAACTCTGCGTAAAGGTGATATTGTACGTTGGGGAATTTTCTTGGATCGAATGAAATTTGCAGATACCGACATGCAGAACTCAAGTATGGGTACTAATATACGTAGAGCATATTTCACAAATGCAACTGCTCGTGATACCTTGTGGCCTATTCCAGATCGCGAAAGAGGACTAAATCCAAAACTAACACAAAATTCGGGTTGGTAATAAGCGAATTGATAGTATTTATTAAATAGTTTGATTTAAGCAATTTACGGATATTTAATTTAATAATTTTAAATAATAATTTATGAAAAAAAAAGTAACCATTTGTATCGTTTTATTAATAACGTGTACATCCATTGTTAGTCGTATTCAAGCTCAAGAACAAATAATAGCAAGTTGGGAATTAGGCAGTAAGCCCGGTTTAACTCAAATAATCGATTCAAAGTCAAATTTTTCACTTACTAAAAATGTTTCCTTTGCAGATGGATGCTATTCGGGTGTTGGCGATATTTACTGGTCTTCACTTGATTTACATAATAACTCTTGGACAGTAGAAGGTACTTTTAAGACTATCAATGAAGCAAGTGCAGTAATGGTAATCATTGGTAATCGCTCTGCATTATCAGAATATACAGGTTGGGATTTTATAATGCTTAAAGATGGGACACTTCGTTTTATGGCAATTGATAGTAAAGGAAAAGGAAGAACATTGACAAGCTCTACGCAAAGGTTTGATGATAGTGAACAACATCAGTTTACACTTTTATGGAATCCAGATAAGAGTCAAATTTCTATGACAATTGATAAACATTATAACTATTCTGCTTCTTGTGTAACAGATTTAAGTGGAAATTCCAGTCGTATATTTTATATAGGAGCACAAGCAACTAATTCTGGAGGAAAAGTAGCACCATTCAAAGGCGAATTGAAAAATTTCATTTTTAAAGGTACTTTAATTAAGGAAGTGTCTGCCAACAGATCTTTAGAATCGATTGACAAAGAAATGATTGCTAAAACTCAAACCGATGCAACAACACTTTGGGTGGATTCAAAAGAACTCACAATTGAAGGAATGGGTTGGAAAAACGATATTACAGACTATACCCGTCTACCAAATAAATATCAATCTCAAGTAACAACGAATGTATGGGAAATGAGCAGACAATCATCGGGAATAACTGTCAATTTCACCGTAAAAGGAACATCCATGGTGAGTGCCCGATGGGATTTACGATTCAATGGCTTCATGCCACACATGACACCTCAAGGTGCTAAAGGACTAGATTTATATGCTAAAATAAACAATGTATGGGAGTGGATTGGAGTGGGGAAACCCTCTAAAGATGGACTACAACAAGAGATGGTGCTTCGCACTGGATTTGATCCTAACAAGAGCTACCTATGTAAGCTTTATCTACCACTATACTCAGGAGTATCGTCAGTACAAATAGGCGTTGCATCTGGAGCTGAAGTTGTAGCAGCACTCCCTTCGCACAACAAACCTATAGTATTTTATGGTACCTCTATCACTCAGGGGTGTAGTTCTTCACGTGCAGGTATGTCTTACACAGCACAGTTGGGACGACGATTTGATACTCCTATTGTCAACCTTGGCTTTTCGGGAAATGGATTAATGGAAGCTCATTTTGTTCCCATTTTAGCAGATATAGATGCATCGGTATATGTTATCGATTGCCTCGGAAATATGGGGAGTATGACTCCCGAAGAGGTATCTACACGTACATTGACACTGGTGCGCAAACTCCGCAGCGCTCGCCAAACGACCCCTATTGTGCTGATGGAAGATCGACTACGAGGAATGATTAACCTTAAAGACGAAGTTTCAGTATCCGATGTGAGAGCAAAATTGCGATCTACACTTAAAGCATGTTATACAACACTTTCACAGGAAATGAAAGGACTTTATTATGTCGAAGAAAAATTACTTAGTACTAACGGTTCAGAGGCATTGGTAGATGGAGGACACCCTTCCGATTTAGGTATGCATGACTATTTTATAGGTATTGAACCACTTTTTTCGACTATTCTTACTACAATCAAAAAAAGTAATGAAATATAGATAATTAATTTCTGTTATGTCAAATATATGCATGATAATGAGTATTTTTTGACTTTTCAGGCATAGCTATAAATCAAATTGAAGTATAGAATTAAAAGCAGTTTAATTATATGAACATTAAATTTTCATTTTTAGAAGGTGATTAGTTATTAGGTGAAAATCGATATGCAATAGTAGATTTTACTTAATTTATTGTTTGTGTATTCATTTTTAAAAAAACATATGAAAAAAATTGGAATTTTTATTATTATAACATTGATATATACAAATATATTTAGTGTTTTACGCTCCCAAGAACAAATAGTAGCAAGTTGGGAACTAGGCAGTAAGCCCGGTTTAACTCAAATAACCGATTCAAAGTCAAATTTCTCACTTACTAAAAATGTATCATTTGCTGATGGAACTTATTCAGGATTTGCTAGTGCATATTGGCCATCATTTGATTTACGAGATAAACCTTGGATGTTAGAAGGAACTTTTAAAACTTTTGGTGAAGCTAATCTAAAAATGGCAATCGCTGGTAATCGTTCAGCATTATCTAAATATACAGGATGGGATTTTATTATGCTTCAGGATGGGACAATTCGCTTTTTATGCGTTGATAATGCAGAAAAAGGAAAAACATTATCAAGTACTTCTAAAAGATTTGATGATGGAGAACAACATCAGTTTACACTTTTGTGGAACCCAGAGAGAAATCAAATTTCTATGATTATTGATAAAAAATACACCTACTCAGCCTCATGTATTTTAGATTTAAGTGGAGATTCTAAACGCATATTTTACATCGGGGCTCAACCAACTAATGATGGAGGAAAAGTTGTACCTTTTAAGGGTGAATTGAAAGATTTCACCATCAAAGGAACAAATTTTACAAGCACGGTCGATGTAAAATCACTCGAATCTATGGATAAAGAAATGGTTACAAAGGTATCGACCGATGCAACCACACTTTGGGTAGATGCAAAGACACTTACCATCGAGGGAATGGGTTGGAAAACTGATGTGACGGATTACACACGTCTTCCCAATAAATTCCAATCCAAGGTAACTCCTGAAGTATGGAATTTAAGCAGAAATTCAGCAGGAATTTCAGTACATTTTAATGTAACAGGAACAACTTTTATTAGTGGAAAGTGGACACTCCGTGGATATAGCAATTTAGCACATATGACTCCACAAGGTGTGAATGGACTTGATTTGTATGTTAAATTAAATGGTAAATGGGTTTGGACTGGAATTGGAAAACCAACAAAAGATATTATACAACAAGAGAATTCACTAAAAGGAGGTTTTTCTCCTGCTAAAACGTATGAATGTATGGTTTATCTTCCTTTGTATGCAGGCGTTTCAGAACTTCAAATGGGATTCTCACCAGGTTCAAAGGTAACTCCTACACCAACTTTACTAAAAAAACCAATTGTATTTTATGGAACATCTATTACGCAAGGATGTAGCGCATCACGCACAGGGATGGCATTCGTCTCAATGTTGGGGCGTAGGTTTGATATTCCAATGGTGAATTTAGGTTTCTCAGGAAATGGGTTTATGGATGCCAATTATAGTGAGATAATGAGCGACATAGATGCTTCAGCTTATGTTATCGATTGTTTAGGCAATATGACTTCTTTTTCAACACAGGAAATATCTGATAGAACGTTGACCTTAGTTCGAAAGCTCAGACAATTACGTCCTTCTATACCCATTATTTTAGTTGAAGACAGGACATATGCTTATGCTAATCTTTCCGGAAATCCGGTTGTCAATAATCGAAGAGTTGGATTAAAAGCAGCTTATGATATATTAATGAAAGAAACTACAAATTTGCATTATGTAGAAGGAGAACAGTTATTAGGTGAAGATACAGAAGCAACAGTTGATGGTTCTCATCCTTCTGACTTAGGAATGTACCGTTTCTTTATAGCTTTAGAGCCTGTGATTTCAAAGGTTTTATGTTGTAAACAATAATTTAAATCAACATGAACAAAAATTTAATTTTCACTTTGTTTGTGGGTTTGCTTAGTATATCCTCGCTATATGCAATACCCAGTTTCGATGCTAAATTACTTGATTTTCATTACCGGATTTACCCAGACAGGTTTCCGGTTGAAGCATCTTATCAAAACACAATCGCTGTACCACGCAATTATACATTAGGACTACAACTTGCAATAAAAGGATATACATCTCAAACATATAGTGTTACGCTTGAAAATGTAAAGCTTAACAATGTTACTCCAACTACATTCAATTTTTCAGCAAGGCAATTAGTTCAAATTACAGTAGAAGGTAATACACAGGGTTCTATTAATGTGCCCGGGGGCTCTTATCCTGAATCTTGGATACCTTTTTTTATACGCAATGCTCCTTTTAATTTATTGGAAGCTGTTGCTAGTGCCAATGCTGAGAATAATATAACAGTTGATGCCAATACTACAGGAGGTGTTCTTATTCAAATAAAAATAGAAAGTGATTGTCCGGTTGGAACTTATACTGGGAACGTAGTCGTATCAATAAATAGCACAGATAAGGTTCAACTTCCAATTTCATTCAAAGTACATAAAGCAGTTGTCTCACGCGAAATTTTTTTAGATTGCGTACATTGGATTTCTGTAGATCCTGTAGATCTACGCACCAATGGTGGTCAGGTAGCTTGGTGGAGTGAAGAACATTGGAAATTGCTAGAACGTGCAGGTCGATACTTATATGAGGATGGAAATAATATGATGTACACTCCATTAGTAAATACGGCAAATCCACTTATTCAAGCAAAGTATGTGAATGGAGTATTGCAATTTGATTACAATCGTTTCGATCGTTGGATCAATCTTTTTAAAACAATAGGATTTAAGAGTTTTGCAGGATCTCACCTTCGAAATATGGCATCACAGCTTACTATCTTGGATGTTGCATCTAATAACAAAACAAGTGTTGAATCTTTAGGAATAAATATAGGATGTTTTCAAGAAACTTTCTTGAAAGACCTCAATGCACATTTAATTGCTTTGGGTATACACGATGCATTTGTAATGCACTTATACGATGAACCAACTGCGACTGTATTTGATGAATACAAACATTACAAACAGTTATTGACTCGCAATATGCCCGGCATTAAATGTATTGATGCCACTATTACATCAGTTGGACAGTTATACTCTGATATGCTAGATTATCAGGTGTATACTATATATGGTATTATTTTAAACAAAGATGGAACAGTAAAAACACGACTTCAGGATGGACGTCCCACATGGCTGTATAATGCTAATAGTCCTTTTCCTCCATACCCAAATCGACATCTTGATCAACCTCTTACAGAAAATCGGTTATGGCCTTTGTTAGCATTAAAATATAACGCATCTGGTTATCTCTTTTGGGCAGTTAATACTTATCGGGGCATTCCAGACGAGTATGTTACTTCATTAGGACCGGGTCCTAATGGAAAACCACTGCATCCCCCTGGTGATTGTTGGTTTTATTATCGAACGTCCAATGGATTGATTCCATCGCTTCGAATGATGAGTTTTAGAGAAGGAATGATTGATGTCTCATTGCTGAAACAATTGGCAAAAATAAATCCAAATCAAATAAAAACTCAATTGGATAAAATACTTCCCGGAAATGTAACACCAGGTGATGAAGTAATTGGATATAAAACTGATTTTGATACCTATAATAATAATCGGAAAGAAGTGTTGGAATTATTAGATCAAATATTGCCCAATTAAGAAATACAAAATTTATAATTTTCAAAAGTCTTACTTATAAGGTTGATGTATTTTAATTTGAATCATATTTATCTCGATATATAATGAAATCTAAATAATATAAATTTTATCGACTTATTAATAAATATATTTTTTATGACATCTAAAAAATCACTTTTAATTATTAATATATTAATGTTTGCTATCCCAATATTTATTAGTGGGCAGACCGTTGATCTACGAAATGTTGAGCTTGGGAACGTTATATATCAAAATTCCTATATAGATCAACCGTACATGCTTCAACTCAACGATAGAAGTTGGTTTTGCGTGTTTACTACTGGAACAGTGAGTGAAAGCTTTCCGGGGCAACATATTGTAGCAATAAAAAGTAAAGACAAAGGAAAAACATGGTCATCTCCTGTAAGTATTGAACCCAATATGGGTCCAATTTCATCGTGGGCAATTCCCTATAAAACTAGTTACGGACGTATTTATGTATTTTATAATTACAATGGTGACAATATTTCAGTTGTAAAAGGTCAACACATTAAACAAGCAGGTTTATTAGGATGGTATTGTTATAAATACTCTGATGATAATGGAAATACCTGGAGTGATAAAAACTATCGAATTCCAATTCGGAATACTTCAGCCGACGTTCATAACGAATTTGATGGTTTGGTGCAAATGTTTTGGGGTATAGATAAACCCCACTATGTTGCCGGTAGTGTGTTTTTTGCATTTACTAAGTTAGGTAAGTATGTTCAGGATATGGGAGAAGGTTGGATGTTGAAATCAGATAATCTGGATACAGAACGAGATCCTGCTAAGATAAATTGGAGATTACTTCCTGATGGTGATTATGGTGTGAGAAATTCTAAATTTGGTTCTGTGCAAGAGGAGCACAATACTGTGGTTCTGAATGATGGTACATTTTATTGTATTTTTCGCACTGCATTAGGATTCTTAGGTATTACTACCAGTAAAGATAAAGCACATACTTGGTCTATGCCCGACACTTTACGATATGCTTCTAAACAGCCAAACGTAATTAAAAATCCTCGTGCCTGTCCACGATTGTTCAAATGTAAAAATGGTAACTATCTCTTATGGTATCACAATCATGGAGGAAAAGATTTTAAACAACGTACACCGGTTTGGGTGTCAGGGGGAATTGAAAAAGAAGGCACTATAGAATGGTCGCAACCGGAAATACTCCTTTATACTCACGAAACTAAAGTGAATGGTATGAGTTATCCTGATTTGATTGAAGAAGATGGAAAGTATTGGATTACTGAAACTCAAAAAAATATTGGACGTATTCACTCGATTGACCCTGCATTATTGGAAGGATTGTGGAAACAGGGAAAGATAAATAACCTGACAAAGAAAGGATTAGTATTCACTGCTTCGAATATAGTAAAGCCCAGTGAATATCAAATACCCAAATTTGCAAAACTTAGCCAGGGAGGTATGACTATTGAAATGTCTTTAAAATTTAATAATTTAAAAACAAATCAGATTATATTTGATAATCAAGATGATAAAAACGCCGGAATCCGAATTACTGTAGGTTCGAAAAATACCTTGCGTATTGAAGTGGGCGATGGTATTAATAGCTCTTATATATGGACCACCGATGAGGGATATTTAAAAACGAATACTTCGCATTACGTTTCCTTTGTTATAGATGGTTTTGCCCATACAATCTCGGTTATTATTGATGGGAAATTGTGTGACGGTGGATATAAACGCCAATATGGTTGGGGAAAATACCTACATACTTTGGATGACATAAATGGAAGAGCAAAAACAATGGTTGCATCTCAATTTGATGGAGTTATTCACTATCTAAATATTTATAACAGATACTTAACTACTTCGGAATGTATTAGCAACTACCTATATTACTCAAAAATATAGTTCTCTGAAATTTAGATGTTTAAATGAAAAGTAGAAGAATTTACAATGAAAAGTAGAAGAATAATATTTGTTACATTCATCATTAGCACAATATGGTGTGTCAAGGCAATTGACATGTCAAGATACCCAATTATACCTCGACCGGTAGAACTTATTCCAATGTCGGGTGAGTTTGAAATCAACAATAAAACGATTATCAGATATGATGATAAATCAACTGAAATGGTTTACGTTATTGATGCTCTTAAAAATGCAGTTGAGAATGTTGCAGGGTTTATTTTGAAAGAAGCACCAGCTAAGAATCGCAAAAATATAATTTCCTTTGTAAAAGATGCATCTGTTATTCAACTTGAAGGATATAATTTGAATATAAACAGAAATGGTATTTATGTGAAATACAAAACTGCTAACGGAGTTTTCAATGCAGTTCAAACAATTCGCCAATTGATTCCAACAAAAGATATAATCAGTGGAAAAATTTTAATTCCATCTGTCCAGATAAAAGATAGTCCTATGCTTTCATACAGGGGATATATGATGGATGTTGCTCGTCACTTTTTCCCGATAAGTCATCTTAAAAAGACGATTGACATGATGGCATTTTACAAACTTAATGTATTCCACATTCATTTAAGCGACGATCAGGGTTGGCGGTTTGAAAGCAAAAAATACCCTAAATTACAAGAGATTGCTGCTTGGCGTAGTGAAACTCAAAATAGTTACCATAAAGATATTCCCCGCACATTCGATGGAATCAAACACGGAGGTTATTATTCACAAAATGAGTTGAAAGAACTGGTTCAATATGCAAAGGAACGATTTATTCGTATTATTCCGGAAATTGATATACCCGGTCACTCTCAAGCAATCTTGGCTGCATATCCACAATATGGTTGTATAGATTCAACCTACAATGTTTCAACTGTTTGGGGTGTACATGATAATATATTATGTCCGAAAGAAGAAACATTTTCTTTTTTGCAAGATATTTTTGATGAATTAATAGATGTTTTTCCTGACAAATATATCCATATAGGAGGAGATGAAGTTCCTAAACGTCGTTGGAAGGAGTCACTATTTTGTCAGGAGTTAATAGCAAAGAATAATTTGAAGGATGAGCATGGTTTACAAAGTTACTTTATACATCGTATTGAAAAATATCTGAATGGAAAAGGACGTGACATTATTGGTTGGGACGAAATCCTTGAAGGTGGTTTAGCTCCTAATGCCACTGTGATGTCATGGCGGGGTGAAAAAGGTGGTATTGAAGCTGCAAAACAAAAACATAATGTAATAATGACACCTAGTGAGTACATGTATGTAAACTTTTATAATTCTCCCTTGAAAAATAAAGTAGAGCCTCTGGCTCTTTCGAATGTGCTAACAATTGAAAAAGTCTATGATTATTCAGTGTTCCCTAAAGAATTGAGTCACGATGAAAGTAAATACATTATTGGTTTGCAGGCCTGTTTGTGGACGGAGTATTGCAAAACCGTAGAACATGCTGAGTCTCTCACTTATCCCCGCCTTTGTGCGATGGCAGAATGTGCGTGGACTCCTCAGGAATTAAAAAATTACGACAATTTTTATAGCCGCTTGGTTCTCAATATCAAACATTTTGAACTCTGGAATATAAACTATTCGAAACTATTTTTAAAAAATAAATAAAACAATAAATACCTTATGTTTAAATTACTAACAAAACTAACAACATATTTTGCAGGCTTTTTTTTCTTGGCTGCATCGGTTGTTTATATTTCTAAAATAAATATATCCATCCCCGCATTATTAGTTTTGGGATTGATTTGTACTGCCATTGCGTTTAACGGATATGACAAATTAAAAGGTTTTGCTTATTCCGTATGGATAATTATTGCCATTGTTTTGGGGATGGTATATAATAATTATTTTATTACAATTGGAGAATTTCAACTAAAGAGTCTAATTGTTCCATTTGTACAAGTCACTATGCTCGGGATGGGAGCTCAAATGAGTTTTGATGATTTTAAAGGAGTTATCAAAATGCCTAAAGGAGTATTGACTGGTGTAATTTGCCATTTCACTATAATGCCAATTGTGGGGCTAATCTTATCTAAATTATTCAACTTTGCTCCGGAAATTGCAGCCGGAGTGGTTTTGATTGGATGCGTTCCGAGTGCGATGGCTTCTAATGTAATGTCTTTTTTGGCCAAAGCAAACCTTGCTTTGGCTGTTACTATTGGTGCAGTAGGAACAATATTGTCGCCTTTATTGACACCGCTTCTTATGCGTTGGCTTGGTGGTGAATATATTGAAATTAATGTATTAGGAATGATGATTGAGATTATTAATATGATTATTGTTCCCATTGTTGCTGGATTTATTTTTAATATATTTTATCGCAACAAAGAAACTATCAAAAGCAAAACTATCCAATTGACTTCGTTTGCTGCAATTATTCTTATTACGAATATAGTCTTACATTTTAGTACTGGTGTTCCAGTTACTGATTCATTAAGAGTTTGGAGTAATTCTATGATGTGGTTCTATATCACTCCGATGGTTATAGGTGTTATTTTACGGAATATTAAATCAGTTAATTCCGAAATCATAAGTAGCAGTTTAGGATTTATTGCTATGGCAGGAATTTTCATCAACACAGTAATTATCACTTCTGCCGGTCGCGACAGTTTAATTCAGGTAGGAGGATTGCTTATTCTTAGTTGCTTGTTACACAACATAATTGGTTTCTCTGTTGGATATGGTTCTGCCACATTAATGCGTTTGCCTGAAAAAGACCGACGAACTATTGCTTTTGAGGTAGGAATGCAGAATGGTGGAGTAGCTACCGGATTGGCTCTCCAGATGGGAAAAATAGCTACTGTTGGTCTAGCATCTGCCATTTTTGGACCTTTACAAAACCTTACTGGATCTGCTTTAGTGAATATTTTTAGAAAATTTTCTAAGTATATCTGAGACTATTTACTGGTACTAAAATGGAGGGTAATTGCATTTAGGAAAATTATATAAATATTGATTCATAAGAAATTATTAGCGTTTCTCAGATAAGTCTTTTCGTATAAGTATTAATTTTAATTTACAATCATGAAAACATTAACTCGTCATTCTTTAATCTTGTCACTAACACTAATCAGTGTTTTTCAAGTTTCAGCTCAGGCCCCGGATTTACAAGCAAATTATTCTTCCAGAATCTT
>Ga0172379_10003913_pt1 | contig 22886 bp, 26 predicted proteins | sample GrowelOW334metaG_FD_119756 | JGI IMG/M metagenome (GOLD analysis project Ga0172379, IMG submission 119756) | Groundwater microbial communities from an aquifer near a municipal landfill in Southern Ontario, Canada - Groundwater well OW334 metaG | ecosystem: Environmental > Aquatic > Deep... | reverse complement strand
TAATAGTAATTCCCCGTTCACGTTCTTGTTCCATCCAGTCCATCGTGGCTTCACCTTCGTGGACTTCACCAATTTTATGTTTTTTACCAGTATAAAATAACACCCGTTCAGAAACGGTGGTCTTACCCGCGTCAATATGAGCGATAATACCAATGTTACGAGTTTTTTCTAAAGAATATTGTCTAGGCATATTTTTTACGGGTCGTGATTATCTAATTAAATGAGAAAAAGCGCGATTGGCTTCGGCCATTCGATAAACGTCCATTTTCTTTTTAGTGGCCGCTCCTTCTTTTTTATAAGCGTTAATAATTTCTTGGGCCAATTTTTGCGCCATCGGTTTGCCTTTTTGGGCCCGAGTAGATTCTAACAACCAACGACAAGCCAAAGTAAAGCGACGTTCGGCAGTCACGGTGATAGGAATTTGATAATTGCCGCCACCAATACGACGAGAACGTAATTCTACCGAAGGTTCTAAATTTTTAATCGCTTCATCAAACACTTCAATTGGATCTTGTTTGGTTTGTTGCGCAATAATTTCAAAGGCCTGGTAAACTAAACGTTGTGCGGTACTCTTTTTGCCGCAGGTCATTACATAATTAATTAATTTAGCCACATCCAAGCGGTTAAATTTTATATCGGGCAAAATAATTCTTTTGGGAACTTTTTTATGTCTCATAATGATTAGGATTTTTTACCTTTCTTAGCGCCATACAAACTGCGTCCGCGTTTGCGACCTTCTACACCTTGCGTATCATAAACGCCACGCACAATATGATAACGGACACCAGGCAAATCTTTAACCCGACCACCGCGAATTAACACGATGGAATGTTCTTGCAAATTATGACCAATTCCTGGAATATAAGCCGTAACCTCTTGACCATTAGACAAACGAACTCTAGCAATTTTACGTAAAGCGGAGTTTGGTTTTTTAGGTGTCATGGTTCTAACTTGTAAACACACTCCTCGTTTAAACGGACTACCTTTATCTAAAGCCATGCGGCGGCGATGCAAAGTATCTAAAACTGTTTCCAAAGCTGGAGTTTTGGATTTGCGTTTAGCGGTTTGACGAGGTTTTTTCATTAATTGATTAATTGTTGGCATAACGAAATTTTGGTTGAATTAAAAGGCTCCCTAAAATTTAGGGGGCCCGCAACTACAGCCACGTAATATTAGTAGCGGGAAAATTGTTTAATTAACTTAAAAATATTAAATAAATAACAACTATATAATAAGGTATTATTAAAAAGTTGTCAAGCACGAAGTAAAGATGAATATTTGGTTGATTTTTGGGATAAATTAGCACTTCCGCCTGATTAAGCATTTTTAATAATTCAAAAGGAGCTAAAAATAGCTAAAAAGCTGATAAACTAGCCATTTATTAGGTCTTTTTGTTGAATTAATGTTTTGATTATAAAAACCGAGCCAATAAACGCCAAAATGTCTGAAAAATTGCGTTAAATAAGCCTAAATTTAGCAAACTATCAGCCAAAACCAACATTATTAACATCCAGGGTCCATTTTTTAGCCACCAAGCCTTAAAAGTCCAATAACGATCTGGCACCACCGCTAAAAACACATGCGAACCATCCAATGGCGGAATAGGAATTAAATTAAATAGCATCAACATAGCATTAACTACAAAAAGTGATTCCAAAAAAGCTAACAAAAGGTTTTTAGTGCCTAAATATGGCAATAACCACACTAAAATTACGGCAAAAACAATCGCCCCCACTAAGTTAGCCGCTGGACCAGCCAAAGAGACAATCGCCGGACCAAACCGCCGATGTTTCAAGCGGCTATAATCAATGGGCACTGGTTTAGCCCAGCCAAAGCCAATCAATAAAAACATCAAAGAACCCAGCGGATCTAGATGGGCCAAAGGATTTAAAGTTAAACGGCCTAATTGCTCCGCCGTTTCATCCCCTTCAAGCTTGGCCACTAAACCGTGAGCAAACTCGTGAATGGTCAAAGAAAGCAAAAAAGCTAAAATCATCGTCAAAAACATCAAGGGGTCTTGCCAAAGATAAGCTAGTAACATAAATTAATTAATTTAAAGATTAATTGACAATTAGGCAAATTATTGGTAAACTACCCAAAGTCTATTCTAAATTATACTTTAATTTTGACTATTATGGCAAAAGTTTGTGAAAAATGCGGTCGTGGTCCTCAATCATCCATGTCCCGTAGTCATTCCAATATTGGCACTAAAAGACGTCAACAAATCAATTTACAAGCCAAAAATATTGATGGTAAAAAGATGCGAGTCTGTACCAATTGTTTAAAGACGCTCAACAAAAAGAAAAAATAACTATCCCGATGATAAAAAAACCGCCCTGACTGGCGGTTTTATTAATCTTAAAAACCCATTAAGAGACACAACCACAAATTTAGCCGCTAACAAAATAGTCTAACACGCTATTCAAGAGAAATTACCTGAAGGCCCTTAGCCTTGATCTGTTCTTCTGGCCAAAATAGTTCATCAATTTTAAACTTGGCGATGTAAGTAACTCTCTTTTCAACACTCCTTCCGGTATATTCTTTGGTATTAGGATCCCATTCTTTAAGAAGCAATATATCTCCTTCGTTCACTTCAAAATCATTAAGCCGAAGTTCATATTTTTTCTTTCCGGAAATAATTGCAACAAAATATTTTGGCCAAACTTTCTTTTCTATTAACATAACATTTAAATAAAATTTTGAATAGTCAACCTTGATTACTAAATTAATAAAGTGTGTATTTTGTAATATTTACTATTTATATTGTAACTAACCTGTTAGCAATAATCAACTACTTGTCAAAGATAAATAACGACTTCTAAACCCTCGCCTTTGAAACTATCCCATTAATAAATTCCGTTTTAACTGTGTAATAAGCTCTAGTACTTTTTCCGGCCGCCTCCTCTTTTAATTTTTGATAATTTTCCAGCGTTTCAGGATGGGCTAATAAAAAATTATAAAATATTTCGCTGTCTTCCCAACCTTTGTCATCTTCGTTAATCACAAAAACATCAATGTGTTTTCCCTCAACTTCTGTAACAAACCTCGCTCTTTTGAGAGCATAGTTACTCCTTGGGGCACCATATAACCCGCTTATACAATCAACGACTTTATTATATCTCTCCTGCAAAACTGGTATATAAATATCAATTTCATCCTGACCAGATATTTTTAAGCTACTAGCTCCGCGATGTTTAACTGCCTGTTGATCACCGAGTAAAGTTTGAATTTGCTTTTTAATTTTTAAAAATTTATTTTCACAAGTTGGATCCCAGGGCACCACCAAAACCTTGTCAGTATCATTTAAGTGATCAAGCCACTGTTGTTGTTCTATGGTAATCATATTTTATAAAATTGGTCGGGGTAGTGAGACTTGACTTCGTCTCTCACCAGCTTCCGCCGGCTCGGACTAGCCACCGCCTCGCGGTCTCGCCTCCCAAAAAGTCAGCTCGACATCGCTGTGGCGTTCAAGTCTACCGCGACTCAAACTATTGAGTCGCTTAACCCTCCTCGTTTCACTCGTCGGGGTAGTGAGACTTGAACTCACGACCTCATGCACCCCATGCATGCGCGCTACCAACTGCGCCATACCCCGTAAAACACTTATAGATTACCATATTAAATTAAAAAACTCAAAGGAGTTTCCCTTGAGTTCTCTAAGGCCCCTCTGCGACGGCCTAATTTTGGCGGAAAGATAATTGGGCCACAGGCTTTAATGGCAACTTTTCCAGAAACTCCAGAAAATAGCGCTATTACAGCTGTTACGGCCGCTGGTTGTCCGCAATCGTTGGCCACAGCCAAACAATATGTAGGATTACCACCAAAAATAGTTTGACCCAAAATTTTGCCTCCAGAGGGCTATTAATATTATAGCAAGTTTACTTTCTTCTGCCAAAAATCTTGTCAAGAATCATTTAATTTAAAAATTAACCAGCTAATATTAGCTGGTTAATTTACTGATCCTGACCAACTAAATTTTTATTCCAAAATTCCGTCCAAATTTACATCGTAAATTATTTGCTCTTGTACTAATTTGTATTTATGCACTTCTTCCGCCTTAAACCAATGTTCAATTTCTAGCTTGGCTTCTTCCGGGCTACCAGAGGCATGAATTAAATTGCGCACCGCGCGACCGTCCGTATCTGACATTAAATAAGAATCTAAGACATAATCACCGCGAATCGTACCCACGTCAGAAGTTAACGGTTCGGTGCCACCAACTAATTTACGAACAATTTTTACCACGTGCGCGCCTTGCCAAACCATCGCCACCACCGGCCCGCTGGTCATATATCTTTTTAAATTTTGTAAAATTTTAGCGGTGATCACCAACGGATCTTCGGAAGGCGGGACTAAGCCTTTCTTTTTATAACTCTCAATAGTTTTTAAACCAGTAACCGTGCGCCAATTAGGGTCTAAGGTATAATGTTGTTCAATATGTTCGGGACTGGCTATTAACATTTTTACGGCTACTAGCTTTAAACCAATCCGTTCAAAACGAGTAATAATTTCACCAATTAAACTGCGTTGCACCCCATCGGGTTTAACCACTACTAAAGTTTGTTCGTGTTTCATATTAATTAATTTTTAAAACTTTTTTAATTTCTTCCACAATTTGCGTGGGCGTAAAACTGGCCTTAACTAAATATTCCTGGGCGCCTAATTGCTTGCCCTTAGTTAAATCCGAATCCTGTCCTAAATTAGTTAACAGCACTACCGGAATATTTTTAGTGTCCGCTTTAGCTTTTAATTCATTCAAAATAGTAAAGCCATCCATCTCCGGCAAAATTACATCCAACAATACAATGTCCGGTTGTTCAGTCGCGGCGATTTTTAAACCTTCACTGCCAATTGCCGTCCAAAAAACTTTAAAACCTTCCTCGGTTAATCGCGCTTGATACATATCAGCGATTAACTGATCATCCTCAACCAACAAAATTTTTATTAGCTCTTTTTTGGTAGTCATAAATTATAAAAAATTACTAATATTTTAGCAAAAATCAAAGTTTTTGGCAAATCTCGCTAATTAGACCAAACCTTTTGCCCATCACTAACAATTTCAATATCACCAGCCTGGTCCGTACGTAAAATTTTGGCCGAGACCTGCTGTAAATTATATAAGGTTCTAAAATGCGGATGACCAAAACTATTATTGGCGCCAACCGAAATAACTGCCCAGTCAGGTTTAACCGCGGCTAAAAATTCTGGACTACTAGAATATTTACTGCCGTGATGACCAACTTTTAACACCCTGGCCGTTAAATCCGTAGTAGTGGCTTTCAGTAATTCCTGTTCCACTTCTTGCGGCGCATCCCCCATCAACAAAATAGCGGTTTGACCAAAAGTTAAGCGACCAACTACTGATTGACTATTTAAATCGCTAAACTTACTCCACGCCGGATTATCTTTATTATCCGCGGGCGGCCACAAAATTTGTAAATTAACTCCCCCACCCAAAGCCAAATTTTGACCGGCAAAAATTGCGGCAGTATTAATCTTTTTTTCTTTAGCGGCCGCCAAAAAAGCCAAATAATCTGGCGCCGTATGCACCGCCGGATAAAGCCAAAGCTGTGCCACCGAGTAACGAGCAAGTACTGCCGGCAAACCGCCCACATGATCAGCGTGCGGATGAGTTAAAATAATACCCGCCAAACTTTTATCCCAAAAAGATAATTGCTCGCCCAATTTATTTAAAATAGTATTATCCGGGCCACCGTCAACTAGATATTTCTGATTGTCGGGAGTTTGAATTAAAATTGCGTCGCCTTGGCCAACGTTTAAAAAAGTGACTCTTAAATTATTTTTGACTTCATTACTTGGCGAAGAATTGACTTTAACCGCCTGACAGCCAGTCAATAAACCAATGACTAATAATAAACTTAAAAACCTTTTCATACTATTATCATAACATTTTTATTTTAAGTTGTCGTAATTTAAAATAAATTCCATAAATTGCTAGATAACCAACCGCTACCCACCACCAGCCGATCTTAAAACTAACCGCCGCAAAACTAATACTTGCTAAATTTTTGGCCACCACCACAATGTAACTTAATACTAAATAAACCATAAAACCAACTAATTTTCCTAACCCCAACCACCAGCTACCAAGCAAAACCATAATTAAGCCTAGGGCCATAGCCCAGGGAATCACCGGCAAAATTAATAAATTAGCCAAAGGCGATAGCAACGGCAACCGGCCAAAATAATAAAGACTCAACGGCGTAGTTAACAAGACCGCCGACAAAGTAGTAACTAAGGTTTCTTTAACCGGACCAAAATTTGGTAGCCGATTAAAAATTTTTACTAAAACCGGATTTAAATAAACCAATCCTAAAGTGGCCACAAATGATAATTGCCAACCAACGTCCCACCACAAAATTTTGGGGTTTAACCAAACCATTAGCGCCGCCGTCAAAGCCAAGACATATTGCATCTGGCTTAAGCGACCTAAACGTTGAGCCAAAATCACCAGCCAGCCCATCACGGCGGCGCGCACCACCGAAGCCGAAGCTCCGGTGACAATGACAAAAAAGATTAACCCAAAAGTTACTAGCCAAAATACTTGCTGTCGCGAAAAATAAAACCAATAACCAATTTCGGACAACAATACCGCTAAAATAGTAATGTTATAACCCGAGATCGCCAAAATATGCGTAATTCCTAAAGTATTAAAAGCCAACATTAATTCGGGTGCGATACCCTGACGTTGGCCCAATAATAACCCAGCCAAAAATGCGGCGGCGGGTTCGGTCAATAATTGATTAATAATATTTAAAAAATTATTTTTCAATTGATAAATTGCCACCAATAAAAAATTACCTTGGTGATGCGCCAACAAAGTAATTTCCGGTTGCCAACAAGTGGCGTAAATATCGTAACGCGCCAAATATTTTTCGTAATCAAAAACTTGCCCGGTAGTTTGATTGGTTAAATTTTGGGGCGCAAACAATTCACATTTTAATTTAAGTTGATCACCATACTGATATTTGGGATAAAGCGTAGATTTTATTAAAATTTTACCGGACAAAGCGGTGGCTTGGGGAACCAACATTTCTTTAGTACAAAAAGTTAGCCTAACGTGATTACTTCTTTCATCCGGCTCCTGACAAACAGTGCCCACCACTCTGACTTCCTGACCGTTATAGTAACTGATTTGATTAGCGCTGTTGATTGGCAAAGAAGCTTGATAACGCCAAAAGCCAGCTAACAAAAAAATGGCTAAAATTATAGCCACCCGATAAGTTTTTTGGCGCCAAAAAAATAATAACCCACCGAACAAACCAACAATCACCAGCACCAACCCAACCGCTGGTATAAACCACCAGCGGGCAACCGCAACTCCTAACAAAAATAGTAAATTACACCAAAAAAATATTTTGGCCTTAGACCAAGCAAACATTTTAAATTTTGATTTTTAAACTTTAAACTTTCTACTTTTTACTTTGCACTTTTTACTCCCCACTAGTCTCTCCCCACCCCCAAATACTCCCAGCCTAAATTTTTCATCACTTCCGGTTCCAACAAATTACGCCCATCTACTATTTTTGGTTGTTTAACTAAATCTTTAATTTTTTGCCAATCTAAATTTTTAAATTCCGGCCACTCCGTGGCAATTAAAATTAAATCCGCCGACTCAACTGCTTCAGCCGCGCTGGCAACAATTTCTACCGTTAAATTATTTGCTAACAATTTTTTAGCGTTGGCCCCGGCCACCGGATCATACGCCTTAACCTTTACTCCCAACTGGCTAAGTTGCTGAATAATATCAATCGCCGCGGACTCCCGAATATCATCAGAATTTGCCTTAAAAGCCAAACCCAGCACGCCTACCGTTTTGCCTGGCACCTCGCCTAAAAGTTTTTTAATTTTTTGCCCAATCACTTGGCGCTGTTCGGCATTAACGGCCACCACTGCCGACAAGATTTTTGGTTCATAACCCAACTGACTGGCGGTATATTTTAAGGCTTTAACATCTTTAGGAAAGCAACTACCCCCATAACCCAGGCCGGCTTCTAAAAACCTGGCACCAATCCGTTCGTCCAAACCCATGCCCCGCGCCACCATTACTGCGTCGGCGCCAACTCGTTCGCAAATATTAGCAATTTCATTAATGAAAGAAATTTTAGTGGCCAGCATAGAATTAGAAGCGTATTTTATCATCTCTGCGGTCGGCAGATTAGTTAAAACTTGCGGGCATTTAAAAATTTCGTATAATTCTTGCATCACTTTTAATCCGCGCTCCGAATTAGTGCCCAAAACAATCCGCGAGGGATGAAAAAAATCATACACCGCGTTGCCTTCGCGTAAAAATTCTGGATTAGAGGCCACCGCAAATTCTCCCGAATAATATTTTTGAATAATTTCCGCGTTATGCGCGTTAGTGCCAACCGGTACCGTGCTTTTAGTGGCAATCACTGCAAAATGATCTAAGTTTTTGCCAATGTCTTCGGCCGCCTGCCAAACAAAAGATAAATCCGCCTGACCGTCCGACGCTGGTGGCGTACCGACAGCAATAAAAAATATTTCCGCAGTTTTAGCCGCGGTGGCTAAGTCTGTAGAAAATTGTAAATTACCTGATTCAAAATTCTTAGTAACTAATTCCGCCAAGCCATCTTCATAAATCGGCAAAATTCCCTGCTTTAAATTTGCAATTTTTTGACTATCAATATCAATACAAGTTACTTTTTGTCCTAACTCCGCCAGCCCGGTGCCGGTGACCAAACCAACATAACCCGTGCCAACCACAACAATATTTTTTTGCATATTTTTTTAAATTATCCTACTTTAATTTACATTTATTCTTTAACGCCGTCAAATCATTAGCCGACAAAGTTAAATTGCTACTTTGATTTAAGCGATACATAATATCTTTAGAATTAGCGGTATGATCCAAACCTAAAGCGTGACCAAATTCGTGAGCCAAAACTCGCAATAAGACTTGTGGATTGTCAAATTGATAAACATCAATTACTTGACCCTCGGCACTTTGTGTATAAATTCCCTCGTTAAATTCCTGACCATTTTGCACTCCCACTTTATTATAACGCTCAACTTTTAAATTTAATTCCTCGGCTAAACCGTTTAATACTACCCCTTCAGCATTTAATTGCACAATCAACTCATTTAATTTAGCCACCTGTTCTGTTAGTTGCTGGGCTAATTGATCTAAATCTTGTCTAACTAAATTTAACTGCCGATAAACTGCCTCGGGTGCACCGCCTTGCTTGTTCCATTTGGCCACCGTCGCTTGATAGTCGTTAAATTGCTGATTATAAGCCACTTGCAATTTATTTACCGCCGCCTGACTGGTGGCATATTGCTGTTTTAATAAATTATATTTACTGGTTAAAGCTTCATAAGATTTTAAATCCCGTTTGACCAAAATTCCCATCAAAGCTAGTTTGTCCGTCGCCTCCTGCCGATAATCATAAATCAAATTAATTTTTAAAGCTCCTTCGGTTTGATAAGTAAAAAGTTGTTTACCGGCTGGAGCTGACCAAATTTTTCCCGCCTGCGCTAAAATTTTTAATAAGTCTTGCTTGGAAATTTTAAACTTAGCGTCAACTGACCCCAAACTATAAGCAATTGGCTTAGTGCAAGGTGTTTGCCAAGTTTTTTGCAACACCTGATAAAAATTTTGCCACTGTTTAATAATCGGCTGACGAAAATAAAACGAGACTGCTAATAAAATTATTAACAAGCCCAAATTAACAAGCTGTCGCCGAAAAAATTTCATAAAAAATTTTAAAATTAAAAAATACTAACCGCAAAACGGGTGGCATCGTTATAATTGGCATTGCTCGGATCAATGCGAGACAAACCGACCTGCGTATTAAGACGGTCGAAATAGACGCGCGATATGTAGCCAGTTTTTTTAAAACAGCCACCAACCAAAAAACAGCTCCTAAAATCAAATTCACCTCCCTGACTCTCAATCATTTGCTTACTTTGCACTAAGTGGCTTAAGCCGTAAACTAACCAGGATTCTGGAGTTAAACCTTGTTCACCTTTATATTGATCGATTTGGAGTTGTTCAAGATAGGAATAGGATGATTGGCAAGCTTCTAATTGTTTTCGGCCATTAAAGGTTTTACCTTGACCTCGCTCTGGAAGGTCCGGCAAGTTTTCAATTAACAGGACTTGCCAGGCTTGGGTGGGTAAAAGCTCCTGTTTGGTTTTACTTTGGTAATTATTTTGGGTGAGGTAATTACTTTCGGAGGAGGGTTTAAGGAAATATACTAAATCCCCTGTGGCTTCGGCTTGGCTATAATCTTTAGCCCCGTCATCATCAATAAATTTTTTACCAATCTCTTTATTAAGCCCCAAGGGTTGATTTTGGGTGTCTAATAGTTCACCTCGCTGATGATGTTCCATTAGAGCTTGGTCATAAGCCTCTATTAGGGAACCTATTGGTAGACCAAAAGGAACCATAATTAGTTTAACAAAGCCTTGTGGAATTTTGGTTTCAAAAAAATCTCTTTTTTCTAGCATCATTTTTTCAATCTGTTCTAGGGTGGGTATGGGGTATTCTTTGTTATCGATTGCTTCAATACCTAATTCACCAGTGGCGAGGGTTTTTACTAAGCCAGCCTTAATAAGAACTTCTTTCTGGAATTCATATTGGGCTTCGATATTTTCCCAGGTTAATTCAGTGTTTTCTAACGGCCAAATGCTTTTTTGAAGTTCTTTAAATCCTTGCACTAATTTAGTTTTAGCTGTTCTGACTAAAACTAAGTCCTCTGTCTTGCCTGTTTGAGGCAGATTGGATAATTCCAAATCAAACTCTGCTTTGAGTTGTTTGAGGGAGGCTAGTTTGGTTGTGAGTTCTTTGCAGGATTGGGGCATATATGTTTATTTAAAGGATACTAACCGCAAAACGGGTGGCACTGCTGAAAGCGGGATAGCCCGGACTAACCTGATTCAAGTAGGCCCGCGCACCGCTACGGTCGAAAGCGGCGAATGGCACATTGCCAAATTCTTTAAAAAAACTATTAAGTAGATAACAAGGCTTACCCGAGTCTTCCCAGTCATCAATTACTTGGTTGGTTTGGGCTAAATGGGTTAGGGCATAAACTAGCCAGGATTCGGGGGTTAGACCTTGCTCACCCTTATACTGAGGGTCGGTTTGAAGTTGTTTAAGATAGTTATTGGGTGATTGGTTAGATTCTGGTTGCTGACGACCATTAACGGTTTTGCCTTTGCTTTCAGCTGGAAGGTCGGGCAAGTCTTCAAGTAGTAGGACTTGCCAGGCTTGGGTGGGCAGGAGTTCTTGTTTGGTTTTACCTTGGTGAGTAGTTTTGGAGTATGCTTGAGGGAAATACACCAAACCCCCTTTAGCTTCGGCTTGGGCGTATCTAGTCCAATCATCAATAGGCTCTTCCATGAGCTTTAAGGGTCTATTTTGGGTGTCCAAGAGTTTATCTTGCTGATGGTGTTTGGTTAAGGCGTTACCATAAGCTTTAATTAGGGAACCTATTGGCAGACCAAAGGGAACAAGGACTAACTTAACAAAGCCTTGTGGAATTTTAGTTTTTAAAAACTCTCGTTTCTCTAGCATCATTTCTTCAATCTGTTCTAGAGTGGGCATAGGGTATTCTTTGTTATCAATTGCTTCAATACCTAATTCGCCAGTGGAGAGGGTTTTAAGGAGGCCTGATTTTAAGAGAAGGTTTTTCTGGAATTCATATTGAACTTTAAGGTTTTCTTGGGTTAGTTCGGGGGTTTCTAGCCAGAGTTCGTTTTGGAGGTCTTGAAGGGTTTGGTTTAGGTTGGCTTTGATGTTTCTGATGAATATAAGGTCATTGGACTTTTTAGAGTCTGAGTTTTTAACTTTAGTCAATTCCAAATCAAACTCTGCTTTGAGTTGCTTGAGGGATTCTAATTTGGTGGTAAGTTCGGGGCAAAGTTGGGGCATAAAAATTATTTAATTAACAACGGCTCCTGCTAAAGATTTATCGCAATCACATTTAAATTCCGTAGGCCAATTTTTAATCATTTCGTAAATTAAAGTTTTAACTTTTTCGTTATTAACTTTAAAAACTTTCATTACTTCTTCCAAAGTTACCGGTTCAATGCCCGGCACCCCGGCTAAACCAGCATCATAATCCGTAATCAAGGCCAAACCACAAAAACCAATCGCTTGTTCTTTGGCTAAAATTACTTCGGGATACTGCGTCATGTTAATTACCTGCCAACCGTGCGAGGCAAACCAGCGACTTTCGGCCGTGGTAGAAAATCGCGGACCATTAATTACCACTACTGTGCCTTGCGGGTGAACGGCTATTTTTAATTCCTGACAAGTTTTAACTGCCAAGTCAGCTAACTGCGGACAATAAGGTTTGGCTCCGGCCACGTGAGTCACTTGCGGACCCTGATAAAAACTATCTTCGCGACCAACGGTGCGGTCTACAAACTGATCTAAAACCACAAAATCACCCGGCTTAATATCTGGCTGTAAACTACCCGCGGCGCAAGGAGAAATAATATGCTTAACACCCAACTGTTTAAAAGCCGCTAAGTTAGCTCGATAATTTATTTTGTGTGGCGGAATGGTATGCTTTTCTCCATGACGCGGCAAAAAGGCCACTGACTGGCCGGCAATTTTTCCTAAATGAATTTTAGCCGATGGTTCACCCCATTCAGTTTTGACTACTACTATTTCCGGATTTTCTAATAAATCATAAAATCCGGAACCACCAAAAATACCAATTTCCGCCTGTAAATTTTTTGTCATATTTATTTAAATAATGACTAATATTTAATCAAGGAATACACCTTATACCCCTTTAGCTTATCTTGACCATTTAAAAACGTCAAATCAATTAAAAAACCTAAACCCAGCACTTGACCGCCCAATTGTTCCACCAACTCCACGGTAGCTTTGGCGGTGCCACCGGTGGCCAGCACGTCATCAATAATTAAAACTTTTTCCCCGGGACTAATAGCATCTTGATGCATTTCTAAAGTGTTGGAGGCGTATTCCAGCTCATAATCCTTTTTTATAGTTGGCCGGGGTAGTTTACCGGGTTTACGCACCAATGCCACTCCACAGCCCAATTTATAAGCCACCGCCGAAGCTAGCAAGAAACCTCGCGCATCAATCGCTACTATTTTGGCCAAGGCTTGATCCAAATAAGGCTTAGCTAATTCATCTATTACTAATTTTAAGGCTTCGGGGTTTTGCAACATCGGCGTGATGTCACGAAAAGTGACCCCCACTTTGGGCCAATTAGGCACCTCTTTAACAAAATCTTTTAAGTCCATAAATTTAAACTAAATTATTTATGACGATTATTACGATAATAAAGTTGCCAAACCGTGATGATGATTAGAATAATTAAAACTGCTAAAAAAATCAACGGCTTTAAATATTTTAAATCAACCAAAATCGCATCTAAGTTTAAACTAAAATAATAACCTACGGTATTAACTATTATCACCCAGATAATTACGCCCAAAATATCTACTATAAAAAATTTACGCCAAGACATTCTGGTTAAACCTGCTACCACCGGCCCTAAAAAACGAAAGCCCAACATAAACCGCGAACAAAACACCGCTTTAATACTGTGTTGTTCCCAGCGTTCTTCCATTAACTCTAACCGCGGCACCGATAAGCCAATCAAATATCCCCATTTTTCCAAAAAAGTTCTGCCACCTTGCCGCGAAATTAAATAGGCCAAGTTGTTGCCCAAAACAATACCAAAAATACCCACAATAATACTACCAGAAAAACTAATAAACCCCGCCGCCGCTAAATAACCCAAAATTAATAAAACCACTTCTTCCGGCAAGGGCAGGCCAAAACTTCCGGCTACCAACGCCACAACTGAGGTTAAATAGGTAAACTGCCCTAAAAATAAAATTACCACATCAAACATAAAAATCTTGACCGCTTTTATTTATTAACTTGCTTTTGCCATTTTAAATAACTTTCAATAAACGATAATAATTCTCCATCCAAAACCTTACCCACTTCTGAGACTTCAAACTTGGTGCGATGATCTTTAACCATTTGATAGGGTTGCATAACATAAGAACGGATTTGATTACCCCAAGAGCCGGCTAAGTGCTCGCCTTGCACTTGCTGTTTTTCCGCCTGTTTTTCTGACCAAGCTAATTGGTGCAGCTTAGCCCGCAAAACTTTTAAAGCATTTTGCCGATTTTGTTCTTGCGATCTTTCGCTTTGAGATTTGACCACCAAGCCCGAAGGCAAATGCCTGATTCTAACGGCCGTACTAACTTTATTAACATTTTGCCCGCCCTTGCCGCCAGCCCGAAACATTTCAATTTCTAAATCCTCCGGCTTAATCGTTACCGCTTCTAATTCGGCCAACTCTGGCAAGGCTTCCACTAACGCAAAAGAAGTATGACGCATTTTTTCCGCATCAAACGGCGAAATACGCACTAACCGATGCACTCCTGCCTCCGCTTTTAAATAACCGTAAGCATAATGACCAACTACTTCTAGTACCACGCTTTTAATCCCCGCCTCATTGCCTCGCGACTCATCGATAATTTGTACTTGCCAATCTTGATTTTCGCAAAAGCGTAAATACATCCGTAATAACATTTCCGCCCAATCTTGAGCTTCCACCCCACCGGTTCCGGCATGAATTGCTAAAATCGCATTATGGCTGTCATATTTTTCATCAAACAACACCAAAAACTCCAACTTAGCAAACTGCGCCGTCAATTTAGTTAATTGCGTAGTTATTTCTAATTGGAGTGCTTCATCGCTGGCTAATTTAACTTCTTGAGACAACGCCAATAATTCTTCAGTTTGTTGCTTAAGGTTTTGCCAAGTAGTTAATTCTTTTTGTAAATCCGCTAATTTTTGTTGGACTGCCCGAGCCTCATTTTGCTTAGACCAAAAATCAGGCCGGGCGGCCTGGGTTTCTAAGCCTTTAATTTCCTCAACCGTTTGGTCCAGGTCAAAGTAACCTCCAAGTCTTTGAGATCTTGTCGGACAACTCACTGATTTGCTTAGTTAGTTCAGTCATAATTTATCTGATTATACCAAGAAAAATTACTCTTGACAATCAATAACCAAAAGAGTATAAATATAACAATAAAATAAAAAGGAGGAATGTTTTAATGAACGGAAATGATTTACGAAAACTTTTTGATGGCGCTTTAAGCCTGGATAAAAAAGCACAATCTAAGCCAAGAAAAACTAGATATAAAAAAAATCAACCCCTAGACGAGATTGTGTCTGGTATATTTTTCAATCTGAAACTTGGCTGCCAAAATGAAAAAGTCTGCCAAGCAGCAAAATCTATCTTTGAAAAAACAAAAAAGGATTTGATTCAAATTACGGTTAGTGGTGATTGGCAATTTTGTATAGAAAAAAACCGTCATGTCAGCAACGGATTTCTTCCTGGGTCTGATTATTATGAGCCAGTCTTAAAATACAAAGGCCTAACCATCAGAATAAACCATTTTCGCGAATGCGACGATGGAAAGTTAAAAGAAATAATAAAATTACTAGCACCTTATCAAAAGGACAATATACTGATTAAGGGTATAAAAAAAGCTAAAAAAATCTGACTAAAAATCAAATCGGTTCCCAAATTAGGAACCGATTTTTTGTTGCTTACAAATCTATTTTTGATTAAGAATCTGATTTAGATTGAGACCTTTTAAATCAATTTGGTTTAAATTTAAACTTTTAAATCCGCTATTAAATTGCGAGGCTTGCTGTAAGGCCTGTTGATAAGGTGAAAGCATTTTTTGCACCAAGGGCGGTAAATACCAATACATCGCCACCAACAACAAAATCCAAAAAAATAATTTAGCCACCGTATAAGACTTTTGCCAAAAAATCCAACGGTTAATTTTATGCACCCGTTTATCAATTTGTTTAGTTAAAACCAAATTTTCGGCTAATACTTGTTCTAACTTAACCACTTTAGCCGTTAACTCTTCTGACCCCACTAATCCTGACTCATTATTTTCTAGGCCCATATTAAATTAAAAAATTAATTAAAAGTCTTACTACCTAAAATAATTATAACAAAAAAATTACCAAATTTAAAGATTAGTTCTCACCTCGCAGTGTTTAACTAAGGGCTGGGCCACCGCTTGAAATTCGGCCAATTCGCTTAGCGTAAAACTATTTTTAGCTGGTTTAAATTTTTGATCAACCAAACTACCGGGACAAATAAAATTTTGCAAATAATAAACCGGGGCCCCGGCAATTAGTTTCGCCATTTGTTTCACGTCTTCAATTTTATGCAAACCCGGTACTAAAGTGCTGCGAAATTCTACTATCACCTCGGGACTGGTTGCTTGCCAGGCCAATAATAATTTAATTGATTCTTTAATTTTTTTAGTGGCTATAGTTTTGCCAACTACCTTAGTATATTTAGCCAAGGGCGCCTTAATGTCCATTGCTACATAATCCACTAATTTTTTTTCAATCAACTGCCGTACTACTTCTGGTTTTAAACCATTGGTATCTAATTTGACCGCGTAACCAAGCTTTTTTAATTGCTGACAAAAACTCTTTAAATCTTTTTGCACCGTCGGCTCGCCCCCACTAATACAAACCCCTTCTAAATAACGCCGGCGACTAGCCAAAAAATCCAAGACTTCCGTTTGGCTTAATAATTTAGCCTGCTTAATTACTTTGGGTTTAACCAATTGCGGGTTATAGCAAAAACGGCAGGCGAAATTACAGCCTGCCGTAAATACTGTGGCGGCTACTTTGCCCGGAAAATCCAGCAAAGTAACCTTTTGTAAACCACCAATTAGCATATTTTTTTGTCCGCCAACTGCTCATCAAAATTTTGGCGATCCACAAATTCTGCCTGCTTGCCGTCGTTCCATTGCGAGACTGGACGAATGTAACCGACCACTCGTGAATAAACTTCACAAGGAGTCCGCTCCGCTTTAAGTTGATTATCCATAAATTTGTTTAAATTATTAATTAAATTTTTAATTTAGCAACTTGTTCCTTTTCTACATAACCAATTTCGGCATCACACGCCGGACAATATTTGTGTTCTCCGGCCAAATAGCCGTGCTTATGACAAACTGAAAAAGTTGGGGTTAGCGTAAAATAAGGCAAATGAAAATTTTCGGCAATTTTCTTAACCAGCTTTCTCGTACTAATTACCGAGGGCATTTTTTCTCCCAAAAATCCATGCAAAACGGTGCCACCAGTGTATAAGGTTTGCAGTTTATCCTGTTTTTCTAAGGCTTCGAAAATATCGTTAGTAAAATTAACCGGCAATTGCGTGGAATTAGTATAATACGGCGCTGTGCCGGTTTTCTGATAAGCCTTTTCATTAGACACTATAATATCCGGATATTTTTCTTTGTCTTTTTTAGCAAACCGATAAGTTGTGCCTTCACCCGGCGTTGCTTCTAAATTATATAATTCATTATCATCACCCTGATACTGCTTTAATCGTTGCAACATAAATTGCATAATTTCTTGGGCCAAGGCCTCACCTTCTTTGGTGGTAATATCTTTTTTGAGAAAATTTAACAACAACTCATTCATCCCTAAAATACCGATGGTGTTAAAATGATTCTTCCAATATTCACCAAACCGTTCTTTAATACCCGATAAATAAATTTTAGAATACGGATAAAGTCCCGCTTCGGTAAACTTTTCTAACATCTGTCTTTTAATCTGCAAACTTTGTCTGGCCAAATCCATCAGCCGACCAATCCGATTAAGCACCTCTTCTTTGGATTTAGACAAATAACCAATCCGCGGCAAATTAATAGTCACCACCCCAATTGAACCGGTTAACGGATTAGCCGCAAATAAACCACCGCCCCGTTTACGCAATTCGCGGTTATCCAACCGTAAACGACAACACATTGATCGGGCATCATCCGGGCTCATTTCAGAATTGATAAAATTAGCGAAATAAGGTAAGCCATATTTAGCCGTCATCTCCCAAATTTTATCTAGTTTAGGATTTTCCCAAGCAAAATCTCGGCCAACGTTGTAAGTTGGAATCGGAAAAGTAAACACCCGGCCTTTAGCGTCACCTTCAATCATTACTTCCGCAAAGGCCTCATTCAACAGATCCATTTCCGGCTGAAAATCCTTATATTTATCCGTTCGGGGCAAGCCACCAATCACCACAAATTCATTGCCCAAAGTTTTTGGAGCGGTTAAATCAAAAGTTAAATTAGTAAAAGGCGTTTGAAAGCCAACTCTGGTTGGCACATTCATATTAAACACAAATTCCTGTAAGCCCTGTTTAACTTGTTTATAATCTAAGTTGTCATAACGAATAAACGGTGCTAATAAAGTATCAAAATTAGCAAAAGCCTGGGCCCCCGCCGCTTCCCCTTGTAAAGTATAAAAAAAGTTAACCACTTGTCCTAAGGCAGTACGAAAATGTTTAGGTGGTTTAGATTGCACTTTGCCCACTACCCCACCAAAACCCCGACGCAATAAATCTTGCAAATCCCAACCGCAACAATAAACCGCTAAAATTTGTAAATCATGTAAATGAAAATCAGCTTCATTATGCGCCTCACGAACTTCGGGTGGATAGATTCTTTGCAACCAATAATGGGAAGAAACCGCCGAAGAAACGTGATTATTTAAACCTTGCAAAGAATAACTCATGTTAGAATTTTCTCTAACCAACCAATCTAATTTAGATAAATAGCCTTCCATTACATCATCCGAATTAATCAAGGAAGCAATTTCACGCAAACGAGCATGTTGTTCGCGATACAAAACATAAGCCTTGGCCGCCGCAAACTGTTTACTCTTCATTAAAACTTGTTCCACTACATCTTGCACTTCCTCTACGGCCGGAATAGACCTGGGATGAAAGCGCTGATTAATTTCTTCCGCCACTTGTAAAGCTAGCTTTTCGGCATGCTTGCCATTTTTTTCGTCTACTGCCCGCAAGGCCTTGCTAATCGCTTGGCTAATTTTGCTCTGGTCGAATTCTACAATCTGACCGTCGCGTTTTCTAATCTTTTCAATTTTGTTTTTCATAGAAGGACTAACTTATATTAAACTGTAATTATTTTTTCTTGGCATTCTTTTTGCCATGATTGCTTAATAAATTATTTAATTCCTTTAAAAAAGCCTTAGCATCTTTAAACGACTGATAAACTGAGGCAAACCGGATGTAAGCCACTTGATCAAACCGACGCAAATGTTTCATAATAATATCGCCAATTTGCGCCGTGGTAATTTCACCACTTTTAACTTTAATTTGAATATCCCGTTCAATCGCCGAGACTAATCGCTTAAAAATATTAACCGTTACTGGGCGTTTTTCCAAAGCTTTACGTAAGCCATTAACAATTTTTTCTCGATTGTACGGTTCTTTACTACCATCTCTTTTAACTACCGCTAAATCTAAAATTTCAACCTCTTCATAAGTAGAAAACCGAAAATTGCAACGCAAACATTGGCGACGACGACGCGTGGTTAAACCTTCTTCCGTTTCACGGGAATCGGTTACTTTGGTTTCAGGATAATGACACACCGGACATTTCATAATTTTTGGCTAAATAAAAAAGCAGGCACGACAAGGAAATAATCTGACTGCAATTAAATACAAAACAAAGAACAAATCCCCGTAACTAGCTAGCCTTAATCTTGCTTTTAAGCTATTTCAGCCAAAAAGGCCTATCTACCACTTATAGTATTGATACTATTAATTTTACTACTATCCCTGGTAGTGTCAACCCCAAAAAAAACCACAAAAATAAGGGTCTTTTAGTAAATAAAAAATACTGTGGATAAGTCTATTAATTAAATCAAAAAAACTTTGGATTTACAATCCAAAGTTTAGCAACTTTTTAAGAAATTAAACTTATTCCATCTTCTTCCGGATAAAAGCCGGAATACCTAAATCCTCTTCTTCATTAATTACGGGCTTTTTAGGAGCAGGTATGGTGATTTTTTCATTTTTTCTAAAACTTATTAGTGGTTTTTTAGCCGTTGCCTGAATTGGTGTATTAATCGTCTCAGTTATTGCTGCTACCGCTGGTTTTTCGGGTATTGGTTGATTAAAAATGCGATTAGATAGATAACTGGGAACAAAGCCTTCATTAGGCCGTTCTTTTTTAAACTCCGAGAAGCCCGTAGCAATCACAGTAATCTTCATTTCGTCCTTTAGGCTTTCATCAATTACCGCACCAAAGATAATCTTAGCGCCGCCATCGGCATTTTCGGTAATAATTCTGGCTGCTTCATTGACTTCGTGCATTGACATATCACTACTACCGGCAATCGTAAACAAAATACCTTTCGCGCCATCGATAGAAATTTCCAACAAAGGCGAAGCCACCGCCGCCTTAGCCGCCTCAAGGGCCCGATTATCACCTTTGGCCCGACCAATACCCATTAAAGCTGTGCCCGCGCCTTGCATAATAGCAGCTACATCCGCAAAATCTACATTAATTAAACCGGGCATAGTAATTAACTCAGAAATTCCCTGTACCCCTTGACGCAAAATCTCATCACAAATTTTAAAAGCTTCAGTTAAAGGAGTTTTTTTATCCACAATTTGTAATAATCGATCATTAGGAATAGTTACGATAGCGTCAACTTGTTCCATTAATTCTTGTAAACCCTTTTCCGCAATTTGCATCCGTTGTGCCCCTTCAAAGGTAAAAGGCTTAGTAACCACTGCCACTGTTAAAGCTCCCGCTTCTTTAGCTAAAGATGCTACCAATGGAGCGGCCCCGGTACCGGTTCCACCACCCATGCCACAAGTAATAAATACCATATCCGCTCCTTTTAAGCTTTCTCGTAATTCATTTTGATTTTCTTCAGCTGATTGTCGGCCCATTTCTGGATTCATACCTGCCCCTAAGCCTCGCGTGGTGGTTTTGCCAATATGAATCTTAACTGGAGCCAAGGCTGAGTGCAAGGCTTGGACGTCGGTGTTGACCACTAAAAACTCCACTCCTCTAATTTTAGCCTGGACCATTCGATTAACTGCTGAACTACCCGAGCCGCCAACGCCGACTACTTTTATTTTTGCAAAGGTTTCAATGTCTGGTTTTACTTCCGCCATATATATTTTTTGAAATTAAAATGTAAACTTAAGACCAAAAAGATTTTAGCCACTTCTTCGCTTGTTCGGGTACGCTCTGCCAATTGGTTAGCTTGCTGAAATTACCCTGTACACTTCCTTGACGTTCAGCTTGTTCACCCCATAATACCAAGCCCGTGGCTGTAGTATAAGATAGGTCGTTAACTTTATCAATAGCTGAAGAAATGTTAACCGGCAGACCCAAAGTTGCTGGCAACCGTAATTTTTTCTTAGCGGCTAATACTAAATTTGGCAGCTTAGAACCACCGCCAGTTAAAATTACTCCCGCCGGCATCATCCCTGAACGTTGAATCTTTTTTAACTCTTTATCAACTTTTTCAAAAATTTCTTCAACCCGAGCTTCTATAATTTCGGCGGTATATTTTTTAGAAAAAGACCCCTCTTCGTTACCACCTACCTCACTAAAGAGTATTTCTTGACCACGCTTGCCAGTTTCTAAGTTAACCGCTGAACCAAATTCAATCTTAATCCGTTCCGCCGTATCAATTGAAGTACGTAAACCAATGGCAATATCCGAAGTTATATGATCCGAACCTAACGGTAAAATCGCGGCATGTAAAACATCACCTTCTTCAAACACTACCAAACTGGTAGTTGAACCACCAATATTTACTACTACCGCACCTAATTCTTTTTGTCGCGGCGTAATCACTACTTCCGCTCCCGCTAAAACTCCCAAAACTACTCCCCGAACATCCAAGCTAGTGCGATATACCGCTTTAGTTAAATTTTTAATCTGTGAGGTTAGGCCTTGAATGATTTGAGCCTCAACCTCTAACCGAATTCCCGTCATACCAATCGGATCTTTAATGCCGCTTTGATTATCTACTGTAAAAGACCGTGGAATAACGTGCAAAATTTCATAATTAGGTGGACTAGCAATCGCTTGAGCTGCCTCTAAGGCTCTTTCTACATCTGTTTCTCTAATTTCACCGTCACTTTTAGAAACCGCCACCACCCCTTTGCTTTCTTGAGAAATGATATGACTGCCAGAAACCCCTACCCAAGCATTAGTCAAAGAAAAACCCACCATCCGTTCAGCTTTTTCTAAACAGGCAGAAATTGAGGAAACCGCATCTTCAATGCTAGTAATCATGCCCTTATTAATACCAAAAGCCGGCGCTTCAGCAGCTCCAATAATATGTAATTTCTCTTCGGGACGACTTTTTTGGCCTACCACCAAACGAATACTGGAAGAACCAACGTCCAGACCACAAATTATTTTTTCTTTTGGCATAAACTTCTATTAAAAAGATTATTCGCTAGACTATTATAACAACTTTGGCTAATTTTTTCAATTTTTTGCCTACTTATTCAGCTTAAAACTTTTAACTACCGCCAACAAGGTTGTTTTATAATCAGCTAAAGTTTTAGTTCCAATACTTTCGCTAAATATATACATCTTTTGCGGGATGCCACCGATTGCTTCAGTTAAACCCAAATACAAATTCAAGCCGTCTAAACTTCTCACCCCCGAAAATTTATTTAAACTGACTTTCTCGATTTTTTCAGCCTTAATTCCTGGTACTAATTTTAAATACCAAGCCAAAATTGTTAGTTGCTCCTTATTTTCTTCGGTAGCTAAAGTAATTATTTCCCCGGCCGGTGAGATAAAACTAACACCCAGATTATCTTTATTTTCTTGCACTTCCCAACCAGCTGGATAATTTAAAGTATAAACATTATTACTATAAACTTTAAATAAATTATCTTGCACTAAAGTTTTACTAATTGACAAGGGTGAATAGCCACCAATTAATTCTTCTCCGTCTAGATAACCATCACCGTCCGTATCGGGTTTATAAGGATTAGTGCCATATAATTTTT
>Ga0172379_10003912_pt1 | contig 22897 bp, 23 predicted proteins | sample GrowelOW334metaG_FD_119756 | JGI IMG/M metagenome (GOLD analysis project Ga0172379, IMG submission 119756) | Groundwater microbial communities from an aquifer near a municipal landfill in Southern Ontario, Canada - Groundwater well OW334 metaG | ecosystem: Environmental > Aquatic > Deep... | reverse complement strand
ATCGGAATCGTAGGGCTCCCGAATGTGGGGAAATCGACTCTTTTTAATGCACTGACGGAAAAGTCGGTGGCGGCGGAGAATTATCCGTTTTGTACAATCGACCCTTCTGTGGGAATCGTGGCGGTGCCGGATACGCGACTCGATAAGCTGGATGCGTTTTCTCATTCGCGGAAAAAAATTCCGGCGGCTATTGAGTTTGTTGATATCGCGGGATTGGTCGCGGGTGCTTCGGAAGGTCAAGGACTTGGGAATAAATTTCTTGCGAATATCCGCGAGACGGATGCCATTGCCGAAGTGGTGCGCATTTTTGAAGACGAGAATGTTATTCACGTGTCCAATAAGATAAACCCCATCGACGATATCGGCGTGATAAATTTGGAGCTTATTCTCGCTGATATGCAGACGGTGACGAAACGATTGCAGAATATCGAGCGCGATGTGAAGCGCGGAGAAAAAGAAGCGGTGCGTGAGAAAGCGGCGCTCTCGAGGGTTTTGCCGGCGCTTGAAGATGGGAAGCTCGCTTTGTCAGTTTCTTTTGATGAGCACGAGCTGGCAATCGTGAAAACGATGCATCTGCTTTCAATGAAGCCGATCCTCTACGTACTCAACAAACGATCGGGTGCCGGGCAGAAAAATTTGGACGAATTAAACGATGAACGTTACAAAGCATTGATGGAATTTTTGAAAGAAAGCGGTTCGGGGCATGTCGTGGTGGACGCAAAGATAGAATCGGAACTGAAAGATTTTGTCGGTGAAGAACGCGAGATGTTTCGTGCGGAGCTTGGCGCATCGCGTGATGACGGGGTGAATGATCTGATAATGAAAAGCTACGACATCCTTGGGCTTATGACGTATTTCACAACCGGCGAAGACGAGACACGCGCATGGACGATAAAGAAAAATTCCACCGCTCCCGTTGCCGGCATGGCGATTCACACCGACTTCCGCGACAAATTCATCCGCGCGGAAGTGATCCGCTACGACAAACTGCTCGAAGCGGGAGCGTATTCAATCGCAAGAGAAAAGGGTTGGGTCCGGACGGAAGGGAAGGACTATATCGTGCAGGATGGGGATGTGATCGAATTTCGCATTTAGGTTTTAGCTTTTAGGTGTTAGGTGTTAGGTTTACGACGAACGAGTTTTTAGTTTTTTCCTCCAATGGGAGGACCTTGCCCGCTGGCGGAAGTTTTTAGACAACGACGAATAATTGGCTGTCGTTGTTCTTTTTGACCGCCGGACGTAGTCTCCTCTGACTGCGTCCGAAACGTTCCGTCATGTGGATAAAAACGAATACGTGTATGATTATGGACCAGGCGTTTTGACGTTATTCCGGTAAAAATATATAATAAATGGGTATTATTCGTTATTAAATTTTTATATTTATATATATGAATAGGATGGAACAAGGTGAAAACGAGTATTCCGGGGAGAAGGTCAAGCTTCCTCCGATTGAAGAAATGTTTGATATCGATTGGGAGGCTTTGGGAAAAAAGAAGGAAGAAAATATGAAGAATGAAAAAAAATACACAGAAGAAGAGTTGAATGAAATAGACCCGCTGACGGGTCTTACTGTCGGCGAGCTTAAGGGTGTATTCGGAAAAAACGGCTTGAAGGTTAAACGCGAAAAAACCGAAGAAGAAAAGAAAGCAAAAATTGAAAAGAAAGAAAGAGAGGGAATGATCGGAAGGGTGGAAAGATTTTTGTCGAATATGCTTGAAAACCAACGAACGCTGGCCACTTTTAAAAATACGGGATATGGCTTTGAGGATAATGTCGAAAAATATGAAGAGGCCATAAAAGATTTGAAGGGCGGAAATTTTGAAAAGGCGGAGGGTCTTATTTTAAAAGAAATGAAATATGCCAAATCGGCGGAATTGCTCTCGAAAGAACTAAGTTTTTCGTCCGCGACGGCGCATGTGTATTCCGCTATTGAGCGCCTTTTTGTCGGAAAATACAGAAGAAAAGTAGACGACAAAGAGAAAGACATAAAGAAGGTTGGTGATTATATGACCGGAATGATTCGAAATCTCGAAACCCTGACAAAAGAAAGCGACCCTGCTTTCAACTTTGAAAAAAAACTGAAAAAATACCGCGAAGCGACGGAAGATATAGGAAGAGGAAACTACGAGAATGCAAAAACTCTTCTTTTGAAAGAACTGAAACACTCGCGGTTGGCGGAGGTTGCCACTGCAGGTAGCGATGCACTTGAAACGTATTCATCCATTTATTCGGTAATGGAAAAACTTAAGGAGGGAAATGGGGAGGAGAAAAAAAGAGAAAAAATACATTAAAAAAACAGCGCTCCTCCAGGGGCGTTGTTTTGTGGTTTACTTATTTGTCGAATAACACAAGAAGGGTAATAAGCGGCCAAACGAATGCTATAAAAATTTGGAATAAGATGTAACTAGGTCTTCCGGATAAATAATTTCCGCGGGTAAACTTATACGAAAATAATATCCCGATAGCCGTATAAAGAACAAATAGTATAATGGGCATTTCTGTTTTCCTAAAGCTGTTTTAAAAAACACCGGTTTTACAATATCATACTTTTTATGATTGTGCAAGTACTGTGCTGTCGTGATATAATGGCAATATCAGGTAATAGGAAAGAAAATGGAGAAATCAAAAACAAATATATACATAGACGGCGCAAACTTGCATCGGGCTGCGATGGAGCTCAATTTTGAAATTGACTATAAAAAATTTCATGGGTGGCTTCGACAAAAATATGATCCCAACAAAATTTATCTTTTCATGGGGCTTATTCCTTCAAACGTAAAGCTCTATAATTATTTGCAAGAGTCCGGGTTTTCTATAATAAAAGAAAAAGCCCACAATGAAGTCGGAACTTCACCAGGGTCTCTTTCATGGTTATAATTTTATTATACCCCTTTGAAAATAAAAGTCAATACTTTTTGTTTAGTTTAAAAAAAGCTCTAAAATACAACTTATGGAACAGAAAAAAGAAAAAACGGCAGAATCACAATACAAACCATCAGTAAAGAAACAGATATTTATTGGTCTGGGGCTTGGATTAGCGATTGGGATAGTGGTAGTATATTATTTTCTCTATTTTTTTATGAACTCCGGAATTTCGGGTCATATTGACATGGTGCCGAAGCCGGTTGAAAAAGTATCTGAATAGTTTTTTATCGCGTTGTTGTTGCAACCTTTTACTTTTTCGTTTTTAAATTTTAATTTAAAACATGTCATCTCCCGTAGAACAAATCAAAGATAAATTGGATATTGCGACCGTTGTCGGGTCGTATATTAAGCTTGAGCGGGCGGGCGGGAATTTCCGCGCGAGGTGTCCTTTTCATAACGAAAAGACTCCGAGCTTCATGGTGTCGCCGGATCGGGGTACGTACCACTGCTTTGGATGTAATCGTGGCGGGGATATTTTCAGTTTTGTGGAGGAGATCGAAGGAACAGATTTTCCGGGTGCGCTTCGTGTGCTCGCAGACCGCGCGGGAGTCGTTCTGACCCGCGAAAACCCAAAGGAGCGGAATGAACGCGACCGGCTCTATATGCTGCTTGCGGATGTTGCGATGTTCTACCGGAAAGAACTTCGCAATAATAAGGATGCCATTTTATATTTGAGGAAGCGCGGACTTTTGCCTGCGACGATCGACGAATTCCAGATCGGTTTTGCGCCGAACGACTGGCACGCGGCGGAAAATTATTTGCGCGGCCGAGGATATACGGAGATCGAGATGGAGAAAACGGGAATGTCTATCCGGTCCGAGAAAGGGCTGTACGATCGTTTCCGCTCGCGAATCATGTTCCCGCTTTGTGATAGTTCGGGGCGCGTTGTTGGGTTTACCGGGCGCGTATTTAACTCCGATGACCCTGCAAAATACGTGAACTCTCCGGAAACTTCGCTTTATAATAAATCAAAAATTTTGTTCGGACTTTCTCTCGCAAAAACGTCGATCCGCGAAGCCGGTGCCGCGATCCTCGTCGAAGGGCAAATGGATCTCATTATGGCGCATCAGGCGGGGACGAAAAATTCCGTCGCCGTGTCGGGTACTGCGCTTACCGGTCAGCATCTTGAACTGCTTAAACGGTTTGCCGACAAACTTTTGTTCTCTTTTGATTCGGATGACGCCGGTCTTACGGCAGCAAAGAAAAGCGCTATTCCCGCTCTTCGTATGGGTTTTGATGTTCGCGCGATTGAACTCGGTGACGAAAAAGATCCGGCTGACCTTATTCTTGAGTCTCCTGAAAAGTGGCATGCGGCAATCCAAACATCAAAGCATATTGTTGAATTTTTTCTTTCCGTATTGCAAAAAAAATCTCCGGATAAACGGTCGTTTCGTCTTGCCGTTGAAAAAGATGTTTTGCCGATCCTCGCGAGCATCGACAGCAAGATCGACCAGGAACATTTTGTAGATGTCGTTGCCACGTTCCTCGACCTTTCGCGCGATGCGGTCTTTGAGGAGATGCGAAAAGTGATGCAGCGAGGTTTTGACGATCCGATTTCCCATGAAAAAACCGAGGAGGCGCCGATCGTTAAACGAACCCCATCAACAAGAAAAGAAGCTATTGAAAGAAAAATTCAGGGCGTGATATTCTGGCAGCAGGCATCGTCCGAGCCGATTCTTCCGCACGAAGAAATTCATTCGCGATACAAAGAAATCACCGGGCTCATCCGAGAATTTGCCGAAGATGAAAAGAATGCGCTCATCTACGAAGCCGAAGCGTTTTACAGCGGTTCGTCCTCGCTCAAGACCGCGATTGACGAACTACTTCTCAGTTTTGAAAAAGAAGTACTCAAAGATAATTTGACCGAAGCCATGAGCGAGCTCCGCCGCGCCGAGTTGTTGCATGATTCCGTAAAAGCAGGGGAGATATTAAATAGGTGCAAAATACTTTCAGAAAAGTTAAATAAATTGAATGTACAGAGTTAGCGTTTGTGGTTTTAAAAAATTTCTAATATCTAATTCCTAATTTCCAATAAAATGTCTAATGTCGCAAAAAATTTGACAAAAAATATTATTATGATAAAATACAGGCAGATGTAATTTCGCGTCAATCAAAAAAGAGGAGAATAGAAATGAAAGCACTTAAGATTAACAACATTAACCTTGTTATTACTAATGTATGCGAGTGGTCGAAGAACTTGTGTACCGCGAATAAGCACTTGGTTCCGGTTATTATAACACACGAGGAAGATTGCGGAAAAAATACCGGACGAAATATTTCAATTGAGTTACTGGAAAATGAAACAATCAATGTTATCTATCGAGGAACAAATGAATCTCTTTTTGAAGGAAAGGTAAAAGATTTTTTCCCTGAATGGACATATTCTGAACTCCTGATACTTACACAAGCGTTTCTTGCCGGCGAAAAACATGAATACAATCGTCTTTCTAGCCGTTTAAGGGATGACAGTCAACCATCATGGGGAGGAGGTGGTTAAAAAATAACCGAATATTATAACCGATTGGAGTTTTTGTCCAATCGGTTTTTTTGTGATAGAATGGGGAAATAATAAAAATATGGATCTGCAGGAATTTAAAAAAGAATTTGTTTGTAGAGAGCTGGAAATTTCCGAATCGTACGGAAAAGTTTTTTCTTTTATTGATTTTTCCAATGTAAACAGATGGTTTGAAAAGGATGAACAGGACTGGAATAATAAATTGCTGATAGGAGAAAATATTGTCATAGACCTTCAAAAATTAAAGATATTTGCCGATCTTTTTAGCGAGAGAACAAGAATATATTACGGAGAAGATTCTCATAATAAGAGATCGCTCAGCTTCACTTATGTAACCAGAAAAATATTTGGAAAAAGAGATGTTCTGACAAAAGATATACAAAAAATAAAGCACTATGTTACGGATGAAAATAAATATGTCGAAATAAGGAAGTGTAATTTTGACGTGGAGATATCTGTTGATGCAACGAGAATGATCGAACATTTTGACACTTTTTGTATTTTTTCCGGTGACGCGGATTTCGTATATCTAAACAATTATTTGCGGAAAAAAGGAAAAAAAATTATTATTATAAAAGGTGGATATATAACAACAAAATTGAGGGAGTCTGCTGATTGGGTAATCAACGCTCAGAACATAAAGAAATATATCACTAAAATAATAAAACAAAAACCTGACTAGGTCAGGTTTTTGCGGATAGTTATCCCGAATTACCTCGGGCAGGTGTAAGTAGTATACACTATATACAATAAATTGCAAGGAAAAAAGCTTATTGAGATAAACACAATATGTTATTGTAAAAAATCGTATTTTAGTGCACTATATTCAGATAAAGAACAAATTAAGATTAAATGCGTATTAATAGCCAAGTGTCGCTAATCATTATTTCATAACACCATGCCAAAAGCGTCAAAACCCGAGAAAAAGCCAAAAAAGTCGGTAAAACCGATTAAAAAGATCGTCGTTAAAAAGGTTTTGAAACCGGCGAAAAAGCCCGTGGCAAAAAAGTCAGTGAAACCGGCCGGTGTGGCGAAGAAAAAATCGCCGATAAAACCTCTGCCCGTAAAAAAGTTGCCGAAATCCAAACCTGTGCCGGCAGTAAAAAAACCGAAAGAAACCGCGGAGGAAAAACAGGAGCGTGTGGAAAATCAGGAGAAAAAGGCCGAGATGCTTATCACTAAAGGACGCGAGCGTGGTTTTATTACCTATGACGAGATCATCAGGGAATTTCCGAGCGTGGAAGACGATATTCTTTTCTTGGATGAGCTGTATGATAAACTGTCACAGGTTGGTATTGATGTTTTGGAAAGCGGAGGTCTTCTGGAAGATACCGATGAGATTTTGAAAAAATATTCCATCGGAAGCGGCGCTTCGAAAGATTCCATTCAAATGTATTTGCGCGAGATTGGTCAGTATCCGCTTTTGACCGGACACGAAGAAAGGGAACTCGCAAAACGAATTGAAGTCGGCGACTTGGAAGCAAAAAGTCTTTTGGCGAAAGCGAACCTCCGCCTTGTTGTTTCCATTGCGAAGAAATACGTCGGAAGAAGCCCTGACCTGACACTTCTCGATCTTATTCAGGAAGGAAACATCGGGCTCTTTAAAGCTGTTGAGAAATTCGAGTACGCGAAGGGATTTAAATTTTCGACGTATGCCACGTGGTGGATCCGCCAGGCGATCACCCGCGCGCTTGCCGATCAGTCGCGCACTATTCGCATTCCCGTTCACATGGTCGAGACGATCGCAAAATACAAACAGGTTTCTCGCAGACTCTCCCAAGATCTCGGACGCGACCCGCTCGCTTCCGAAATTGCCACCGAGATGGGACTTGAAGTTGATAAAATTCACAATATCGAGAACATTGTCCAAGATACTGTTTCTCTCGAAAAACCGATCGGAGACGAAGACGATAAATCGACGCTCGGAGAATTCATTGCCGATGAAAAAATTCTTTCTCCCGATCAGGAAGTTTCCAGAAGAATTCTCACCGATCAGGTAAAATTGATATTAAGCGACCTCTCTCCGAAAGAAAGAAAAATTTTGGAAATGCGCCATGGCCTCGTCGATGGTGTCACTCATACCCTCGAAGAAGTAGGAAAGGAATTCGGTGTCACGAGAGAGCGCATCCGCCAGATTGAAGCAAAAGCGCACGAGAAGATTAGGCAGCATCCGGGAGCGGACAAATTGCAGGGATATTAAGCGAGGTTTTAGCTTTTAGGTTTTAGCTTAACGACGACGGACGACAAATAAAAAATCCTCAACGCTGGCGCGTTGGGGATTTATGGTATTCCTGCGGAATTATTTTTCAGCCGGGAATAATCGTTCCATTAAAATTTTTCTTGCGTGTTTTTTACCTTGATCCGTTAACTGGAATCCGCAACCAGCACAGGCATCAAAATCAGCATTATTTTTTACAGCCAGAACGATATCTTCGCGTGAACAACCTAATTCTTCACGGACAGTATTTATTAAAATCAGGTCTTGTTTGCGGGAGGTTAATCCAGGTAGTTGTTCCGTTGTTAAATACAGAATAGAAAAAACAAGTATTTTATTCTTTAATTCGTCCATTTTTCACTCCTTTAGACATATTTACAAAACCATTGAAATACTATAATATACAAGCATAATTGTCAAATATTATGCAAGACATTACTTGGGAGAGGGAATATCGGAATCCTCAATTGGTGACAAAGGGGGAAGAACCTCAGAAGGATACCCTTCGGTTTTTGAAGTGGCTCAAAAAACCCGCCTCCTCCAAAGGCTACGGCGCGGCGAGGGAAGCGGGAATTGTTTTGGAGGGGCTGACGGTTCTCGACCTTGGCTGCGGGACGGGACGGAATTCGAATTATATCGCTGGACTTGGGAATACCGTTATAGGGTTTGAAATCTCTAAGACGGCTATCGAGCTTGGACGCGAGAGGGCGAAGGCTTTGGGAGTGGTGGTGGATTACCGACTTCAGAATATTGGGGCTGTTTTTTCTCTCGTGGATAATTCGGTTGACCTTGTTATTGATGTGACCTCTTCGAATTCTCTGAACGAAAAAGAAAGGGAAGTCTATCTTTTTGAAACAGCGCGAGTACTAAAACCCGGCGGACATTTCTTTGTAAAAACGCTCTGTAAGGACGGTGATCAAAACGCGAAAGCGCTTATTAAAAAAAGCCCGGGACCGGAGCCGGACACATATATCAATAAAGACATGGACCTTACTGAACGTGTGTTTACGGAAAAAGATTTTGTTACTCTCTACTCAAAACATTTCAAAATTTTGCATTTGGAAAAAAAGCAAAGCTATACCCGTTTCAAGAACCAAAGCTATAAGCGTAACTTTTGGCTAGCGTATATGTCGCTATAAAGATTTTAGTATTCACGATACAGATACCAATATACAAATTTTTACGAATGATACGAATGGATACGAATACGGACAGTTACGGCATACGTCGGCGTATTCGTATTGATTCGTATGCATTCGTATATTAGTATCTATATTTTGTAAAAAGTGCCTTAGTTTGATACAATGCTTGTATGTTCGAACAATACTTAGAGGAACTTGGTCTCTCCGACAAAGAAGCTGCCGTCTACGTTGCGCTACTTTCGGTGGACAATGCTTCCGTTGTGGATCTGGCTAAAAAGACCGGAATAAAACGGCCGACGGTGTATGTCGTACTCGAGTCGCTCGCAAGGAAGGGGCTCGTTTCGGAAACGGCAATCGGGAAAAAGACGCATTACTATGCCGAACCGCCCGAGAGGCTCGAAACCTATATGGAGCGGCAGAAAATCGTTTTGGAAGAGAAGCAAAAGCGTTTGAAGGATATGGTGCCGCAGCTGAAAAGCATCCAGCATGAAAGCGGACAGCGGCCCGTGGTGAAATATTTCGAAGGAAGGGAAGGAATCGTCAGTTCGCTTGAAGAATTTTTAGGGAACGAAAAAGATTCAAAAGACAAGGTTGCGTATTTGGTTTACCCGAAGGACCTCCGAGATGAAATCTTTTCCGACTTGGAAATTAAAAAGTATCAGCAAACCCGCGTCCAAAGAGATATTAAAACAAAGGTGCTGTATACCTACACGAAAGGGGAGGTCGCTTCAGATGCGATGGGGGACCGCGTGCGGGTGGATGAAAAGAAATACCCCATAACGTGCGACATCATGATTTATGAAGATAAAATGCGCATCAATATTCTCGGCAAGTCGCTTTCCGGTATCTTTATCCAAAGCAAGGATGTGGCAGACACGTTCAGAAGCTTGTTTGAGATGGCATTCGATAGAGCAAAGAAAGAGACTAAAGGGTAGTATAAAAAAGTGCGCCCCAACCGATAAACAGGTTGGGACGCTTTTTGTGCACAGATTATTGTGCTCGGCAAAATTTCCTATCTTTTATCTTTTGCCGAAATTAAAGTGCTTCAATTTAGAAATTTCGCGTTAAAAATCGTTTGCGAATTTTCTCTTTACATCATCTTCACAATCGAAGTTCCCACATGTTTCCTCCTTTATTGGGGCATTGTGGTTTTCTTTTTTGGTCTTCGGTTTTTCCGCCTGACTTTTTGTCGCTTACTCGGCGCACATTGTTTCTTTTGATCGATCGAAAAGAAACAATGTGGCGAGGTTACGAGGTTTTAGTCAAACATGTCCGCCTCCTATAGGGGTTGGTCGACCGATTTCCTCTCCTGATAAATTCTCCTTGGTGGGAGACGATTCATCATCGTTGTCTATTATACACTATTTGATATATTTGTCAAGCTTTTTTGGCATATATCTCGTCGGTGTCGCCGGAGCGGGTGAGGAATGGGTAGGGACCCGTTCCGTAAAACCTTCTTCTAATATTTTGTGAGGTACGAAACAAAATATTGAAAAGGTGTACTGAACATGTAATGGTTGCACCCCGGTCCGAAATGTTTGTGTTGTAGTACTATTTTGTGATAATCACGAATAGAGTGAGAAATTCCAAACGTTTCGGACGGGTTACAAACTCCGTCCGATGGCTTCAGTATTCGAAAATCATCAATCTGTCCGAAGGAAATTTTTTTTAATGCTTTAAAATTTGGCTATAAATAAAGAAATATGGCATATCGATAGACACAAGTGTCAAAAAAGCTTGACAAAAAATAAAATGGGAGTATACTTATGGCATAAAGTAAAGGTTGAGAGAAAAATATCGATTACTGATTCCGCTCCCGTTTGTGCGCATAGCAGCTAAAAGTTATACACAAGCTCTTGGGCCGTGGAGGGGGATCAAATAATCGATGTTCACTGAATGACAATGAACTTTGACAATTTACTGTAGTGGAGTGAATTCTCCACCTGATGAGCTCAGGGAGTAATCCAAGAGCGAAACAGTGCCACGTATGGCGATGCGTGGCGGTGCCTTATATTGGGGTTTGCCGTCTTAGGAGTCAAACCATTGTCCAGTGACAACTTCGTACTTGCGTAAGTTTCTGCACAATTTTCTCTCTCGCCGGAGGGAAATTGTGACAAAAATACGCAAAGGGGTTGAGGACTCTAAAATGAGGATACTTCGAAACTATATAATCATTGAGATACGGTGCGGCCCGATATGCTCCGAGACAATGAACTCTCGGCTGGTCGCACTAAACGGTTAGATGTCGCATGAACATCCATTCCCGAGAACAAGATACTGTTCTGAAAAAAAATATCATGCGTGTGGCGACACGTTTGATATACCCGAAAAGAGAACAACGCCGTTCTCAATTCGGATTATGCATCGGTAGCTTGTATGACTACACCCGCGACTCTTTTCACCCTGGTGAGGGTTATAAAGTAAAAGAGACCTTACGGGCAGGCCGATGAATTTTTGGTCACCACCGAAAACAAGTCGATCATACACACGGTGGCTTCTGCATGACCACAGTTTCTCTCTTTCGCCTACGGGAAAAGAGAGAGAACAGCGCTTTTGTATGCCATCAATGTTTCAGTATTCATCTCCGTAATGGGGACAGAGCCGAAAATATTGATAGGTCACACCATACATTATCGATCATGCATTTTTCACGGCTTGTATAACCGCGGTTTGCTCTGACAACGAAAGCAGACCATATTATACTGGAGCCGGGATACTTCGGTTACTCGGCAAACGGCTTGTATAACCGTGGTTTGCGTACAGGACGGCAGACCAATTATACAACCGCCGGATCGTGTTAAAAACGATTCGGCACCCCTTAACCACCCATTGTTCGTTAATGCCGCGCATGGCGTAGAACTGTCGGTTGAGGATACTTCGTACATTCTGAGATAGTAATTTGAAATATGAGAATGCGCTTTCATATTTTCAAATTTCTTTAATCGCGGAGGATATTGGCAACAAACCCTTTATCCCCGCACTTTTAAAACCGCCTTCGTTTAAGGTTTTGGGAAGCAAATCTTCGAGACAATGAACTCTCGATACCCATTGCTTTTTTAAGACGAAGGTGTGCGTAAACGCGGAGGAGAGGGGCCATGAGCTTTTCTCCTCCCACTTTTTCGGAAACAGAGCGTAATCACGTTCGGGTTTCGAAAGAAGTGAATTTGTATTCTTCGCGTTTGATTGGCAAACATCTCGTTGCGACACGATCGTAAGGATATGCTTGCCAATCAACCGGAGAAATACCATGAACGAAAAAATCGAAGCGAAGAAACAGGAAGTTGAAGTTGCAAAAAAGAATATGGAATGTGCTCTCATCAAGCACCAACTCACCGTAGGAATGGTGGAAGGAATGGACGGCTGGGATGTCGGTGACTTTCCGGATGAATCATTCCGGAAATACGCTGATGCTTCCGCCGAATTCCTCAGGCTTGTGGCGGAACTGCACGCTTTGGAGCGGGAAGGATAAAATCCCGGTCTCAAGGATGAGACAATCAAATTTTTTTGCGAATTCATCGCACCGACACTCCCGACGGTTTTCGGGCAGGAGCAAGTAAATGAAAATAGTGCAAGTAATAAAAGTTGTGTTCCTGACGTTCTGTGTGTTGAACTTCGTTCGTGCCATGACCTATGTCGTTCCGATAGTCTTCCATGATGTCATCTCCGTGAGAGATGCGCTGCTTATGGTAGTTATGGGATCTGAAGCTCTTGCCTCAGTGCTCGTACCGGTTCTGATTCGAGATGCGTGTCGGAGCTATACGGCAGTGCGATTTGGCCCATTGGCGCTTTTGCAACGCTTCCGATGTATGCGCGAAACGCAAGACCGACTCCTGTTCGAGATCTTCGAACGGGAACGTCAACAGAAGGAACTTGGAAATCGGCTCACTGATGCAATATCAGAACCGACCAAACAAGAAAAACCCTGTTTCGACGAGGTGGCGGCAATGCGCGAACGCAAACGTCAGCAACGGCAAAAAGAATCATGAGCGGGGATCCCGGGGAATACATAAACCGGGGCGAGACCGCGGACGAGAGCGCAACACTCTCGTCCACATTTTTGAGGATTTTACAGAAGGTAGAATCCTCAAAGTGAATAAACAAGGTTTAACATACCAAAATTTTATCGAAGGAAAAATCGCATGAACGAACAAATCGAAGCAAAAAAACAGGAAGTCAAAGAAGCAAAAGAGAAAATGGATCTCACGGAGGCAAAGCACTTGAGCGACGTTCAGTTAGTAAAAGAGATCGAAGATTGCGGCGGTTGTAGCAGTTTCAAGAACAGATCTCTCCAGAACTATTGGGATGCTTGTGCCGTTTATCACAAGCTGGAATCAGAACAATCTGCGTTTGAGAAAGGAGGATAGTATTTCAAGAAATTACGAAATTGAATCAAAGAGAATGGTCGACGGGGAAGTACCAAAGAATCTTCCCCCGCTTTTTGGGGATTTGATATTTTTTATCGAATTTCCAAAGTGGCGAATGGTAAAAGTTAGGTTTGCGGAATTTGGTTGTTTATAAAAATTTTCAATTTACAATTTTTAATTTTCAATCAATTTTCAATGTCTCAATATTAAATTTTCAAACCCAGCGACTTTATGCGCGTTTGAAAATTGTGATTTAAAAATTCATTGAAAATTGCAAAATTGGAAATTGAAAATTAACAGTAATCAGGCAAATTCCACAAACTTAACTTACTTTGTCTACTTAGGAGACTGCCATGAACCAAATAACAGCAATTTTGAAAACGCTTTCAGAAAACAAAAAAGCGGTTTCAAAAACCCACCAGAATCGCGCAGGCGGTGAATCGTATTACCGTTCTTTGAAAGAACAGGTGATACAGGTGCTTTCGACCGGAACGCTCGGCAATACGTTTTACGCTTCGGGCGCAGAGCTCGCGGCGGAAGCGATCGAAGTGCTTTTCGAAGCGCGAAACGCTTGTCCGGAATTTTTAGCTCGCGCTTTGGTGTGGGCTCGAAACGAAGGACTGATGAAGACGCTTCCCGTGCTGGGTCTTGCGATCCTCTCCGGAGGCGGCGGACACACGAAGAAACACTTCGAAGCCGCGTTTCCTCGCGTTGTTCTCATTCCCGATGACCTGTTCACTTTCGTTGAGATTGTGAAGTCAGGCATCATTCCCGGACGTAAAGGTCTGGGAGGAATGACGGTTGCGCCGGTTGCGAATTACCTTGCGAACATTTCCGAATACCATGCTGTGAAGTATGGTTCCGGAAAGTCGAAAGGAATTACGCTCGCCGATGCCATTCGTTTGAGCCATCCTCGCGCAGGAAGCGCAGAGCTCGCCGAACGGCTGGGCTGGATCGTGAACGGACCGAAAGGACTGCGCGATGATGTCGCAATGAACCCTCAGATCCGCGCATTCGAAGCACTGAAGGCGGCGACAGACGAAACGGAAATCGCATCTCTCATCCGTGAGGGACGATTACCGTTCGAAGCTGTTGTGCCCGCAGTGCTGAAGATGACGCCGGTTCTTTGGGCCGAGTTGCTCCGTCAAGCGCCGTACATGAATCTTCTGCGAAATCTTGAGACGTTCACGCGTCATGGGATTTTCAAGGAAGAGGAAAATGTGCGGTATGCCGTGTCAAAACTGACGAATGCCCGAGCAGTCGAGCACTCAAAAGTTTTGCCTTTCCGTTTTTGGAACGCGTGGCAGGTTTATTCAAAGAACGAAGAGTGCGATGCTCGCATTGCGGATGCCCTTCGCGATGCGCTCGAACTTTCGTTCGCGAATATGCCGTCATTCGGAGAAAAAACGGTTGCGGTCGGTACCGACGTGAGTGGGTCGATGGGAAATCTTATTTTGAACGACGACGATGATGAGGGATATTATTGTCGCAGCACAAAATACGTTTCTCGTTCCGACGTTCCGCCAAAATCGGGAATGCGCTACATCGACATCGCGGGAATTTTTACCGGAGCTCTCCTTCGCAAGATTGAGGGCCGGGCGATTCCGCTTCCGTTCGATGGAGACATTCGTCATGATCATGGTCTTTCTACGAGAGACGATATTATGACTACCGTCGAAAAAGTCGCGAGACTCGATGGCGGTTCCACTGCGGTTGGTGCGCCGATAGAATATCTGCTCAATCGCAAGATTGTGACGGACGTTTTCATCGGCATCACCGACAACGAGGACTGGGCTCACGGTCGCGGGTACTCTTGCTCTTCGGACTTTCTTACTCTGTGGCGCCGCTACAGAAAAGAGGTTGCACCGGATTGCAAAGCGTTCCTTGTGACCGTCGCTCCGTACAACGACGCAGTGGCTCCGGCAGGCGAACCGGGTATTCGCTTCATCTACGGATGGAGCGAGAAGGTCTTAAACTACATCGGACTCGCGCTTGAATCAGGGGAAACCCAAGTTCAAGCGATCGAGAAGATGGAGCTTTGAGAACCTGACGCGAGAAACGTATTGCAAAAATACGTTTCTCGCGAAACTTTTTTTCGAGGAGAAAAAAGTGAGTTGTTGTAAAACTTTCCGCAGTCCAAGAACAATGCAAGAAAGACGTGCGGCGTGTGCGCTTATTACGGAGTACGATCATAAATTTACTCTGCGTCCACGTGGCCGCAGAACACCTCCGAATATTCCCACAAGCTGGGAAGATGTTCCACGAGAACAAAGTCGTTCATGGAAAACGTACCGCAAGACACAATGGAAATAAAATTGATTTTTTAGATGAACAAGGCAATCTGAAAAAACAGATTGCCTCCCTTTCAAAGCTCGCGACTGGCACGCGAGTTTTGAAAGGGATTTTTTATTTGAGCCGATAGACAATTTTCGGAGAATTGTATATACTAAACTAACTAAAATGTCAAGAGAAAAATTAAAAAAACGCATATACCTGGACCACGCCGCAACGACCCCGATAGGCAAGAGGGTTCTTTTGGTTATGCAAAAAACGGCAAAGGATATCTTCGGTAATCCGAGTTCCATCCACAAAGAGGGGGTGCTTGCAAAAAGAGAGTTGGAATCGGCACGAAAAGAAATAGCGGAAACCATCGGAGCGCAGCCGGACGAGGTCGTGTTTACCGGCGGCGGAACGGAATCAAACAACCTCGCCATCTTCGGCACAGTTCCTCATTGGGACATCGGATGTCCTAATGTGATCGTTTCTGCGATCGAACATCCGTCCGTGTTGGAATGTGTGTGGGAGCTTGAAAGGAGGGGGGCGGAGGTTACGTATCTTCCGGTCGGTTCCGACGGGGTTGTGTCTGCAAAAAACATTGCGGGAGCGATAAAGGAAAACACGGTATTGATTTCGGTCATGTATGCAAATAACGAGATTGGAACGATACAGCCGATCGCGGAGATCGCGAAAGCTATTCGTCTAAAAACTGTAAACTTAAAACTAAAAACTCGTCCGCTTTTTCATACCGATGCGTGCCAGGCTACGAATTACCTGGATATGAACGTGGCGCGACTTGGCGTCGATCTTATGACGTTCAATGCTTCGAAAATTTATGGACCGAAGGGGGTCGGGGCTTTATATGTAAAGCGCGGGATCAAACTTTCACCGGTAATGTGGGGCGGCGGTCAGGAGAAAGGGATACGGAGCGGAACGGAAAACGTCGCGGGTATTCGCGGTTTTGCCGAAGCAATAAAAATTGCGCAAAAAATGAAAGAGAAAGAATCGGTGCGCCTTTTGAAACTTCGCGATCATTTCATAAAAGATGTGTTGCAAAAAATACCGGGCGCTGTTTTAAACGGCGATTCCTCGCGGCGCCTTCCCAATAATGTGAATTTTTCTTTTTTCGGATGCGACGGCGAGGAGATCGTCATTCAATTGGATGCCCGCGGAATTGCCGCGTCCACAGGAAGCGCCTGCGCGAATATTTCCCACGACGGAAAAGTTTCCCACGTCTTGCTCGCGATCGGCGCCGGTCAAGACATCGCGCGGGGAGGAGTGCGCTTTACACTTGGCAGAGAAACGACTAAAGAAGATATTAACAGGGCAGTAAAAGCACTTTTTGGGATAATAAAATAAATGTTGACGTTTGAAGATGTATTCTTAGTCATTGTATATTTTATAAACTTCTGAGATTTCTCCAAACATTCCGGACGGGGTTACAAACCCCGTCCGGCGAGAACATGGCAGTAAAAGAGCTTTTTGAAATAATCAAAAATTTAAAATGACTTTTGAAGATGTAAACTCAGTCGTTTTTTATGTTTTACAAACTTTTGAGGTTCCCAAAGCGACGTGTACCGCAAATTCTAGCATATGCTAGAATTTGCGGTATGAGAATTTGTGGAATGTATCCACTGCGGCGTCGTGGTAGGAAAGTGGTAACGATTTGTACAGTGGCTATGCAAAAAATTCCCCGTTCCAAAAATGGAACGGGGTTTTGGTTTAACTTCCTGTGTTATACACTTAGACGTTTTTCAGAACGTGGCTGGATTTTGCCACTTCATCGAGACGGCGGATGAGGTATCTCATTCCTTCTTTTGGTGTGCCGCATTTTCTGATGAGCGGGCAGTACACGGAAACGGGGACTCCGAGGTCGCGGAGAACTCGGCGGATCGATTCGCCCATGCCGGTCAGCACTTCAAAATCGAAGTTCGTATAATCGCCGTTCGCCTGATTGATCGCATAAGCGATATTCTTCGCATTGTGCGTTGCTACGGAAACATGAATATACTTTCGGTATTTCATGAGGAGGGCGACGACCTCATTGAACATCGCGTTAGTTTCTTCTTGTGTTTCATGGACCGGGCAGTCTTTTCCGATCCTCATCGCGAATTTGTGTTCGTCATTCCAGTAGGCGCCTTTTACCACACGCACGTGCGTTATGCTGCCGCGTTTGAACGCTGTGTTGATAATGTCGTGCGCCGAGGCCAATGCGTCTTTGCGGTACGTTTGAAGCGCGATACCCGGTTCGTTCGACATATTTCGGAAACGCTCATCCATGGCCGCTTCCAAAAAGGCTTCCTCGGTAAGACGGCACCAATCGAAATATTCTTCCGCGTCGGTGGTGATCTCTACGTCGCTTCTCCCTTTCGCCGCGGTAAAAAGCCGTGCGAACTTTTCTTTGAGCAATTCTTTGTTTTGCTCATACGTGTTTTTCTCGAACGTTGAGGAAGCGATAAGTGATGATGGCTTCACCGCCATTTTTCCCCCGAATTCGCGAATAACGTACTCGTAGCTTTTCATATATTGTTCGGCGTCTTCTTCTGTTTTTGCCGCTTCGCCGACGATATCGAGAATTATTTGCGAGCCGTCTTTCTCGAATTTCTCTTTGGTTTTAATGAACGCTTTTTCGTTCACGATCTCAAAGTATGGAATAAGAATGACGTTGATCACAAAGCGAAGCACAGCATTTGCCAAACGGTTCGGCACGATCTTTTCCGCAAGATATACAATGACTCGCACCCACCACTCCACTTCCTTTCCAAGTTCGTGGAGGGAGTTATACAAATGAGCCACCGGGTCCGGCAGGTCGTCGATCTTTTCAACGAGTTCCATGAAAGCCTGCTGAATTTTGGGAAACAAATTGCTAATGCGAAGTATAAGCGCGGTCAGATTCCATGGCCGTGCGTTCATTATTGCCTGTTGCAGTACCGGCGCGGTATAACGTTCTATCATCTTTTCCTCCTTTTGCACCTTGCTACCTTTCGTCGATGCGAAGCATAGTCAATGTCAAAGTTCCATTGATACCTCTTAAACTATCGTATTTTTCCGCGAGAGTCAAAAATTTTGATCATTGACAGAAATATAGAACTATGTAATTCTTTATGCAGAATTATTTGTTATATATATATATATATATATATATATATATATCTTCCGGACGGGGTCTCTGGCCTTGCCCAAAACGTTTCGGACGGGGTCAGAGACCCCGTCCGGCGGTAAGGAGTAAATTATGAACGCACTTTTTCAAAGTTTGCGGGCACCGTTCGTTTCGGTGACGCTTTCCGGCGTTTTGCTCGGCACGGCAGCGGCATACTTCGTTGACGGCACGGTAGACCCGGTCACTTTTTTTATCGTCATCTTGGTAGTGGTGGCGGGTCACATTTCAGCCAACCTGTTCAATGATTTTTTTGATCATCTTTCGGGGAACGATGGGTTGAATAAGAATGTTACGCCGTTTTCGGGCGGAAGCCGGGCTATTCAAGGTGGAGGGTTTCGTCCGTTCACCGTTTTGTTTTTGGCTTGTTTCTTTTTGTTTGTTGCGTCGGTTGCCGGGTTCTGGTTTGTCTATTTTCAGCAAAACCTTGAGTTCGCATTCTTTGGCGCGGCGGGACTTTTTCTCGGATATGCGTATACCGCACCGCCGTTCAAATTGGTCTACCGCGGATTCGGCGAAGCGATTATTGTGATCACTTTCGGGCTATTCATTGTCGGCGGGGCGTTCTTTGCACAGACGGGAAATATTTTTTCTCTTCCCGCGCTTTCCGTCTGGCTTCCTGCCGGACTGCTGACCGCAAACATTCTTTTGGTCAACACGTTTCCCGATCGGGCTGCGGATGAACTTGTCCAAAAAAGAACTTTCATTGTCCGGTTCGGAACAAAGAAGGCGATGTTGCTTTCCGCTGGTTTGGTACTGCTTTCTTATGTGGTAATAATCGGCGCGGTTTTCCGGCACATCCTCCCTGTGGGGACATTCGCATCAGTTGTATCGTTGCCAATCGCTTTTTTGTTCCTTAAAAAACTGGAGCGGATCGAGGAGGAATATTTACCGGCCGGCGTTTGCGCAATCGCGCTTCAAATAGCTTTTACTGTGAGCGCGGCGCTTGGGATTTTTGTAAGCACGGTTTTTTCCTGAAGATACTCTTGAAATATTTTTATTTTGGACTATACTTCCTTTTGGGAGAGGCACAAGAAAATAGGGGGAATAAATGTTTGAGTATCTGAGAAAAATGTGGGGTACTTTTGTTGAGTATATCTGTAAAAAAGTTCCCAAGTGTTATGAACGTCGTCATTATAATGATACTGACTGATCAATTACCGAGGTTATTCGGCGGGGAGCAATCCCCGCTATTTTTTTATATAAATTTTTCGTGCGTTTATGCGTACTAAAGCGTATAATTGTTGTATTACTTATTTAATAATATTATTTTATGCACGAACCAAAAAATTATGAGCACTTGCTCGGACTTTCGGGATTCAGCGATACGCTGTTAAAAAATCATTTCACTTTGTACGGCGGATATGTGACGAACGTAAACAAACTCGCGGAGAAGGCGGGTACCATAGAAATGGGTTCCCCCGAGTATGCGGAGCTCAAGCGACGTTTTGGGTGGGAGTGGAACGGCATGCATTTGCACGAGTTATATTTCGAAAACATGACAAAAGAGCGCGAGCCGCTACCCGAAGGCAGTGAACTGTATGAGAAGATCGTCGAACGTTTCGGCTCGTATGAAAATTGGGTAAAAGATTTTCGTGCGACCGGAGCCATGCGCGGCATCGGCTGGGTCATTCTCGCGTATCAAAAAGAAGAGGGAAGGCTTTTTAATATCTGGGTGAACGAGCACGATGTCGGACACCTGGCCGGGACAACACCGCTTTTGGTGATGGACGTTTTTGAACACGCGTTCACGCTCGATTATGGCCTCAGACGCGCAGACTATATCGAAGCGTTTTGGAACGCCGTCGATTGGAGTGCAGTTCGTGGGAGAATGTAATTCATCGGAAAAACAAAAAAAAGAAAACGCGCCACGAAGGACGCGTTTTTTCAATTGTTCCGAGGTGTATTGTATCATGATTTATAAATATAGTCAACAATGCCTACTTGACATATATTAAATTATGTAATACACTGATATACAGTATTTTAACAGTATCGGGGGGTTCCCAATGAACAGAACTATTGATACATACACACATCCAAATGTCTCCGGAGAATTTTTTCTTTTTTTGTTGAGACAGATATTGCGAGTAAGAAAGCTGTTCCGAAAAGATATACCAGTCAAAGAAGGACGGAGTGATGAAGTCTCGAAGAAATATCTTTCTTTCCTGGCGGCAAAGGGTAACGGCGGTGCGGCATGCGTGCTTTGCATCAAAGAAGCCGAACGAGATAATAACGCGTTTACGTATTGGAGTATCGTGAAAAATGATTTTCCTTATGACCTGATCGCGGAGCGGCACGACCTGCTTGTTTCAAAAAGATGTTTCGGAGAAGAAAGTGGGATGTCGGAGCAAGAAAGAGACGAACTCGTTCGCATCAAGAACGATATCCTTCCGGGAAGAGATGAATATGACATCATTCTGGAGAACTTTCCGAAAGGCAGGAGCGTTCCGACACATTATCATCTGCACCTCATCAAATGCAGAAGGAATTTTTTATCACTGCTTTGAGAGAGCCCTATGGGATGTGAGAAGCGCGATCCGGGATGGACCGCGCTTTTATATTTCCTGAGCGGAGAATGTGCGGTGACAAATTTGTGTTCATACGCTATACTACGGGCTGGTATCGATGTTTTTGAAACACGCCGAATCTTCGGCTGAAAACCATTCTGTAGGGAGGTTGAAATGTTAGAATCATTTATTGCTGTGGCTCCGGTTATTTTGGCGACAATCTTGCTTTGCTGGGTGCTCATGGGAGAATATATTTATGGCCATTCGAAAGGTCATGCTCTTTTTATGGCAGGAGGTTTTCTGCTGGTGGTCCTTTTATATATTTTGAAGGCTATTGTTATCGCGTCTTTTTTCTATGGGATACTGGTTATTGGCTGGTTTGCGGTTTCGCTTATGTGGTTCGATACGGCAAAACAAAGAATGAGACAAGAAAATTAACAAACACAGGTCTCGCCGCACGGCGGGACTTTTCTTTTTATAAAGCGGAAAGCGAAGTTCATTTTGCTTAGGTTCACTCAAGAAAAAAGGCCTCATCCGAGGCTTTTTTTCCGTCGGTTCCGTTATCGGACGACGAAGTATTTGATTGTGACCCTACAGGGAATATCTTTCCTTACAGGAACGGTACATGTTTCGCGTCTCACTTCGCCGGCCTCGGCTCGTTGCGACATGCTCAACATCTTCGATTCCCTGACGTAAGTTGACGCAGGTCACTTACTTAGGGTCACAACACATAAAATACCACTTTGCTAAGTGGTATTTTATGTGTTGTGACCCTACAGGGAATCGAACCCTGGTTTCGTCCGTGAAAGGGACGCGTCCTAGCCGCTAGACGATAGGGCCTACGAAGTCGAAAGTGAAAAGTCAAAAGTCTGTAAAGCCATTACATTTTTTATGACTTTTGACTTTATGGATCTTATGGACTTTTTAGACTCAATAAGAATATAGCATAATATTTCGAAATTGCAAAGTGGGATATCGGCTGAACGGTTGATATTTAGCGTATCGATTCACACCGAAGCACTCTGCTGACTTAGCGGAGATGTTGGGAATTTTGGTAGGAGATGGTCATCTTTCGGATTATCAGACGAGCATGACTACAAATTCCGTAACCGACATAGAACATGCGCGGTTCGTAAGCGGGTTATTTAAAAAACTATTTAAAATAGAGGCGCCTGTTCAAAAAAATTCCCGAAGCAAAAGTGTTGACGTTATTGCATCGTCAAAAAAACTTGTTGAATTTTTGGTATCGGAAGGAATGACTAAGGGTAATAAGATACATAACGGACTTCACACCCCGCGGTGGATAATGGAAAACAAATCATATTATATGCCATTTATTCGAGGTCTTTTTGATACCGATGGATGTGTTTATCTTGATCGTCATCGCAAAGGGAGCAAGACATATAAACACCTAGGGTGGACAATTTCGAGCAATGCTGATAAATTAGTAAAAGATATCATTTTTATGCTTAGGGAGTTGGGATTTTCTCCCAGCTATCGAAAATCCCAACATTCGGTGTACCTAAGAAAGCAAGACGAGGTTTGTAGATATTTTACCGAAATCGGAACACATAATTCCAAGCACGAGTCAAGATATCAAAAATTCAACGGAGAGGTCGCATAGAGGTCTAGTGCGCCGCACTCGAAATGCGGTGGGGTATTTTGCCCCCGAGGGTTCGAATCCCTCCCTCTCCGCCAAAAATCGAAATCGCATTTTGAAGCCGAATCGGGGTCGGCACGAAGTGCCGACACAAATGTATTCCCCCCAAAAAATCCTGAATCTGAAAGGGTT